>SXGT01031558.1_pt1 | contig 35322 bp, 31 predicted proteins | sample 3176221 | NCBI WGS metagenome assembly SXGT01 (sample SAMN11356862, study PRJNA531348) | freshwater metagenome | isolation source: freshwater sample F1-120 | place: China: Fuxian Lake, Yuxi | collected 2017-12-25 | reverse complement strand
GGCACCTATCCCTACGTCACCAGCTCGAACACGATGTCCGGCGGTGTCTTCGGAGGCGCGGGCGTCGGCCCGGGCCAGGTACAAGGTGTTATCGGCATCCTCAAGGCGTATATGACACGGGTCGGCGAAGGCCCGATGCCCACCGAACTCACGGATGCGGTAGGCGAGCGTCTTCGCGAGATTGGTCAGGAATACGGCGCCACTACTGGCCGTCCCCGCCGCTGCGGATGGCTCGACCTCGTCCCGCTCCGGCGGGTCATCAAGCTCTGCGGTGTCTCGCATATCGTGATGACCAAGCTAGACGTCCTCACCGGCTTCGATCCGATACCCCTGTGCATTGGGTATGAGCTGGATGGCCAAAAAATCGACCGTTTTCCCTCCCGAATCTCCCAGTTGGAACGGGTCAAACCGGTATACGAGAATGTCCCGGGCTGGAAGGATGATTTGAGCCGATGCCGGTCGTGGGACGACCTCCCGGCCACGGCCCGATCCTACGTCCGCCGCGTGGAAGGCCTGTTGGGTGCCTCTATCAGCGTTGTCAGCATTGGGCCGGATCGAGACCAGACCCTTGTACGACGGGACCCGTTTGGCTGATATTTTTGGAAATATTGGGTGAAAGAAGGAAACTTATAGGACAGTTTTAGTGTCTAACTAATCGTATTTTCCGGGTTGGGCGCGAGCGAGGAGAGGTGACATGGGTCGTTGGACGAAAACGCTGGGCATTCTTGCGATTGCGGCCGGAATGGCCATGGGTGCACGGGCCCAGGAAAATGACACGGCCGCCGGGGCTCAGGAGCCGGCGGCCCAGCCATCGGCAGCAACGGGCGACGAAACAAACATTTTCCAAAGCCTCCAGATAGAGCTGCTTGACCTGGACAGCTTGCGCGAAGAGGTCGGCCGCAAGCTTGTCGGCGAGCCTATCCGGATGACGCTCGAACAATGCGTTCAGACGGCGCTTATCTACAATCAGGACATCCTGATTCAAGGATTCGATATCGGCATGACCGATGCCGATCTCAAGGCGGCCCGCGGCCAATTTGATCCGCTCCTGGCCCTGAGCGCTCTGCACACCGATTCAACACGGCCAGCCAGTTCCCAAATCCTGGCGTTCAGCGATATCGCTGGAAATATCGAAAGCAAGACACAGGACTACCAGCTTGGACTCAGCGGACGGAGCTGGATCGGAACGCAGTATGAATTCGGGTTCCTGGTCAACCGCGAACGCGGTACCTTTACCACGCCCCGCGACCCGGTGACGGGCGAACCTCTGGAAACGGAAACCGTCTACACCGCGGATTGGACGCTTACATTGACTCAGCCGCTGTTGCGGGGCGTGGGCACGAATTCGAACATGGTGCTAATCAAACGAGCGAAGAACAACCAGAAAATTTCTGACGCCCAGGCGGAATTGGTCGTGCTCAATACAATCGGCGAAGTCACCCGAAGCTATTGGGATCTGGTGGGCGCCGTCGAACAGCTCCGGGTACAACAGCAATCACTCGACAATGCGCTCCGCGTGCTGCGTATCAATGAGCAGCGTTACGAATTGGGCACCGCCGCACTGCTCGAAGTGCTCGAAGCGAAAGCCGGCGTCGCCGCGCGCCAAAGCGACCTGGTGAGCGCGCGAACCATTGTCCTCGACGCCGAAGACGTGCTCAAAACCCGCATGGGTTTGTATGATGAATCGGGCGAACTGCTTTCCGGCGCAAACATCATCCCCATCGACCGGCCCGTCATCCACGATCCTGAATACGACCTCGAAGAGAGCATGCGTACCGCCATTACGCGCCGACCGGATGTGTTGAGCGCCGAAATTGCCATCGACAATGCCGAGGTGGACGTCAAGGCGAGCCGCAACGACCTCCTCCCCCAGTTCGACATCAGCACGAGCTACGGACGCAACACAATCAAGCTCGAAGCCGATGAAATCTTCCCGGGCCTGCATGACAATGACGGAAATACATGGACCGTCGGCGCCGTAGCGTCGGTACCCATTGGAAACCGCACCGCGCGCGGCAACTATCAGCGCAACAAACTTTTCATGCGCCAGCAGGAGCAGCGCCTGATGAAGGTCAAGCAGGACGCGATGCTTGCCGTTCGCCTCGCCATCCATCAGCTCGCGAGCAACCGCATCCTCGTTGAAAGCACCAAACAGGCACGCGTACTCGAAGAGGCAAACGTAGCCGCCGAAGAAAAACGGCTGAAGATCGGCGTGACGACCGCGCAGAACGTGCTCGACAAACAGGAAGACCTCACGGCCGCGCAGGCTCGTGAAGTCCGCGCGCAGGTCGACTTCGAGCGATCCCTGATCAACCTTCAGGTCGCCGAAGGCACCCTGCTTGAGAACATGAGTATCGTTTATGAGGCGCCCGTATTTGACGACGAACCGGGCTTTTTCAAGAGTCTTCTCGGACCCGCCGGCACCGAGGACTAACGCAGGGTCGAGTTGCGCGGGCGATAGTCCAAACCGCATGCTGATGCGGACGGATGTAGCGCAGGAGACCCCAGATGCCGATACAGCGGCGATACCTAAACCGCGGGCTCGCCGTCAGTGCCGCGCTGACCTTCTTTATCTGCGGGCGCATTGCCTCTCAGGCGCCGAACCAAGGCGCTACTGAGCAAAGTACGGCCGCACCCGCGTATTCTGTGGGTGCGGCGGACGCGATATTCCGGGAGTACGTCGACGAACACGGCAGTGTGGACTATCAGCGTCTGAAGGAGCACCGGGGCAATCTGGACGCTTTCGTCGCTTCACTCGCCAATGTGGATCTCACCGCGATCGAATCGCAATCAGAACCCGAACGAATCGCGTTCTGGATTAACGCCTACAATGCAATTACGCTCCAACGCATCATCGATCACTATCCAACAAAACGCGTTGAAACCAGCCCGGGCCAACGGTTTCCGGAAAACAGCATCCGCCAAATCGAAGGCGTATGGGACAAACTCGTGACCCGTGTCGCGGGGCGCGACATGACGCTGGATCACATCGAACACGAAATCCTGCGCAAGGAATTCCAGGCACCCCGCGTTCACGCGGCGCTGGTCTGTGCGGCAAAAAGCTGCCCGCCCCTTCGCGCCGAGGCCTTCACGGCCGAACGCCTGAACGATCAACTCGACGATCAGTCGCGCCGCTTCCTGGGCACGGCTGGACGATTCAGCATCGATCGCGAGAAGAAAATCGTGCGTCTTTCGCCGATTTTGAAATGGTATGGGAAGGATTTTGTCGGTGTATACGACACTACAAGCACGATCCAGGGTCACTCGCCCGCAGAGACGGCGGCGCTCGAATTCGCAAGCCGGTATGTAAGCGCCGAGGACGCTGAATTCATCCGCACACAGACGTATCGCGTGGAATTCCTGGACTACGACTGGTCTCTCAACGAAAGCGAGTAACGCCTTATCGTGCCCAGGCGTGACCGTATCATCGTCTTCACCCGCTACCCTGAACCGGGGGCGACCAAGACACGCCTGATCCCTACACTCGGCGCGGATGGTGCCGCCAGTCTCCATCGCGCACTGACCGAGCACACGCTCCGCCAGGCAAGCCGTTTTGCCGCAGCGGGAATCGAATTAAACTGGACCGGCGGCGCCGAAGACACCATGCGCGCCTGGCTGCCGGAATTCTCCCATCTGCGCCCGCAAAGCGACGGCAATCTGGGAACCCGCATGGCCACGGCGCTTCGCGCAGCCTTCGCCGATGGCATGGGGTGCGCCGTGGTCGTTGGTTGCGACAGCCCGGATCTCAGTCGGGAAATCTACGAATGCGCGTTTACCGCGCTCGATCGCCACGATGTGGTCATCGGCCCCGCAACCGATGGAGGCTATTACCTGATCGGCGCGCGGGCCACCGCCGCTAATCGCATCGGAGCCCTGTTCGAAGATGTCGACTGGGGTTCCGATCGCGTACTCCAGCAAACTCTCACGCGCATTGAGTCCGCAGGATTATCTCACGCCCTTCTGGTCCCGCTCGACGATATCGATCGGCCCGAAGACCTGTCCGTATGGGAGCGGCACGCAAACCCGGCAACAACCGCGCCTTGGCTGAGCATCGTCGTACCCGCGCTGAATGCCGGAGATCGTCTGGACGAAACCCTCCAATCGATCGGCTCGTCGCGCGATGTTGAAGTCCTCGTGATCGATGGTGGTAGCACCGATAACACACGAAAGATCGCCGCATCCCGGCATGTTCGCGTATATGAAGCGCGGCGGGGCAGGGCGCATCAAATGAATCTCGGCGCGGCAAAGGCCACGGGCGAAGTTCTGCTGTTTCTTCATGCCGACACACGCTTGCCGCAGCACTTTGCCGAGACGATCCACGAGTGCCTCGCACGCGCCGACACGGTGGCCGGCGCATTCCGATTTGAGGCCGACTTCGAATCTCCTGCGATGCGGATTGTTTCTTTTTTTGCCAATCTGCGCGCGCGGACGCTGCAACTCCCCTACGGCGACCAAGGGTTGTTCTTGCGCAAGGATGCATTCCGGCGCGCCGGCGGATTTCGGCCATGGCCCATCATGGAAGACTTCGAGTTCGTCCGGCGCCTCCGGCATTTCGGACGCATTGAGATTGCCGATTCGGCGGCGATCACCAGCGGCGACCGATGGCGGCGCCTCGGCGTATGGCGGACCATGCTGCGCAACGCACTGATCGTCGGACTCTATTATCTAGGCACACCGCCAGAGCGCCTGTACAAGCTATACCGCCGCGGCGCCGGCTGATTCGCGGAACGAAGACTAATTCTGCGCAGTGACGGTTTCCGCAGTCTCGACCGCGGCTTCCTGCGTGGGTGCGGCGGATGGCGCAACCACATCGCCAAGGATTTTCGCTTCCTTGATGTAGTCAAGCTTTGGAAAATATTCCTTCAGATACGCATTCCCGCGCGAGGTAATTTCGTCCTGATCCGGATCTTGCCCGTACTCGGCGTTGATCGCCTCGACCACTTCCATCCCTTTGACCACCTTGCCGAAGGGCGCAAACCCAAGATGATCCAATCGCTGAGTATTGTCGGCAAGATTGATATAGACCTGCGACGTCCTGGTGTCCTTCTGTCCCCCAACCATCGCATACACGATCGTCCCGCGCTCGTTCGGGGTTTTCACGAGCTCGTCCGCAATATTCCGCTTGTCCCATTCGGCCGCTTTCTCGGGATCGCCAGGAATGCCCCACTGCACAACAAAGCCGGGGACCACGCGAAAAAAGCGCGCTTCGTTATAAATCCCGGATTCGACAATCGTCCGGAATTGAGCCGCCGCGAGGGGCGCCCACTCGGGATGTACTTCCACGACGAATGTGCCGTTCGAGCATTGGAATTCAACCTGATACGGGCCTTTCGCAGCCGCAGCCATTGCCTCTGCCAGCGCAGCTTCCCTTCCTTTTGCCTCTGCGGCCTCCGCCAAGCCTTCCCCCCGCTTCCGAATCGCATCCTTGAACGTCAGATCCGCTTTCTCGCCATCAGCCTGTTCGAGCAGCTTCTGCGCCTCGGCGGCCGCCTTCGCCTGCTCCTCGGACACGCGCGTCGGCTCGTGCCGGTTGATGAAAAACAGCAGACCGACAAATGCCGCCACAACAACAAGCGTTATAATCTGGTTCTTCTTCATTGCCCTACACTCCTCCAAGGCCGCCGCACGGCCAGCCCTAACTCTCCACTTCACCCTGCGGATAGGATCCCAGCACTTTCAGCTCGGTGCAATGCTCGGAAATCTTTTCTATTGTCCCTGCCACATTGGGATCCTCGATGTGGCCCGTCAGATCCACGAAAAACACATAGTCCCACGCCTTCTTGCGCGAGGGGCGCGATTCAATTTTTGTAAGGTCGATACCGGCATGCGCAAAAGGAAGGATCAGGTCATGCAGTGCGCCGGGCTTGTTGCGAATCGAAATGAGCAGCGAGGTCTTGTCCTTGCCGGTCGGCTTGACGAGCTGCCGGCCGATTGCAAAAAACCGCGTGTAGTTGTGCGGAGAATCTTCGATGCGCTCCGCGACTACGTCGAGACCATAGGGTTCCGCGGCCAGCACGCTGCCTATCGACGCCGCACCGTCTTCCGCCGCCGCCACCCGCGCAGCCTCGGCCGTGCTCGACACCGGAATGCGTTCCGCCAGGGGAAGGTTCGCCTGCAACCAGTTCCGGCATTGATAAAACGACTGGTCCTTCGAATATACGCGCTTGATCTTGTCCAGCGGCGAACGCGAGAGCAGGTTCTGGCTTACGTGCAACAGAACCTCGTTCACGATCTTGAGGTCCGACTGCACGAAGCGATCTAACGTGTCACTCACGCCACCGCCCATCGAGCTCTCAACTGGCACGACCCCATAGTCCATGCGCTGCCGCTCGACTTCAGTGAAAATGTCGTTCACCGTCGGCATCGGATGAAGTTCCGCCGTCGCACCGAAAATACGCTGCGCCGCCAACTGGCTAAAGGTATGGAGCGGCCCGAGGAAGGCCACGGTCGTTGGCTTCTCCAGCGCGCGCGCCGAACTAATCACTTCGCGATAAATCGATCGAACGGCTTCGTCCGGCAAGGGCCCCTTGTTACCCGCCTTCAGCTTCTCGAAGACCGCCTTCTCGCGCTCGGGCACGTAGTACACCGCGTTGGTCGAGTGCTTTATCTTTCCGACCTCGATGACATTGCGTGCGCGTTCATTCAGCAGATCGAGAATCTGCGCGTCGATCGCGTCTATCCGCTTCCGAAGCTCATCCAGACTCACGCTTACTTCCCTTCCAAAATTTCTATCGGCGCTGCGCTCGCCATGAATTGCCTCGATATGCCCGTCTGGAACCGGATGGTCACCTTGAGTTTCACGCCGGCCCCCGCCGTGTACATTACCACGCCCTTGCCGAATTTGGCATGCCGCACGCGCGTCCCCGTCTTCAACCGGCTGCCGTCCGCGCGCTGCGCCTCGGGCATGCCGCCCGGCGCGGCCTTCGCCGGTCCTTTCAAAGTCCCTACGCCAATGCGCACGAGATGTCCGGCGGGAATCTCATCCACGAACCGCGAGGGAATTCGATCCTTTTGCTCACCAAAAACCACTCGCGTCTCGGCCGCCGACAAGGTCAGGCTCTTGCGCGCACGGGTCATCGCCACATAGCACAAGCGCCGCTCTTCCTCGATCGCATTCTCGTCGTCTAGTGCCGAGGCGTGAGGCAAAAACCCTTCTTCCAAACCTACCAAGTACACATGATCGAACTCAAGGCCTTTCGCGCTGTGGCACGTGAGCAATTTGAGTTGAGGCGCTGCCGCATCAAGCCCGTCAGTGTCGCTCATCAAGCTCAGTTCCTGGAGATAGTCCTCCAGCGCTCCATCGGGCTTGCGCTGATCGTATTGTGTGCACGCCGACACAAATTCATCGAGCACCTCGAGCCGTGTCCGGAAATCCTTCTCGTCGCTAAGGCGCACGAACTCGCGATAGCCCGTCCGTTCCATCAGTTCCTCGACGAGCGGCGCGATACGGCTAGTTTGCGCCTCCTTCGTCAGCTCTTCGAGCAGCGCAATAAAAGCGCTCAAGGATTCCTGCGCCTTGCCGCTGAAAGCGCCGATACCCGTCTGCTCGCGTAGCACCTCCAGCATCGGCCGGCCCTGCGCCGTCTGCGCGATCTTCTCCAGGGTCACATCGCCAATACCCCGCGCCGGCACATTGATGACGCGGCGCATCGCCTCGTCGTCGTTCGGATTTACCAGCAACCGCAGATATGCGAGCAGGTCCTTGATTTCCTTGCGTCCGTAGAACTTCACACCACCAAGTACGGTGTACGGCAGGCTCTTGCGTAGGCAGGCTTCCTCAATTGCACGCGTCTGGCCGTTCGTGCGCATCAGCACCGCAACGTTTCCGCCTGCGACTCCGCGCTTCGCCGCACTCTCCACGACGAACCGCGCCTCGTCGTCCCCCGTGCGCGCCTGATAGAACTGCACGGCCTCTCCGCCGGATTGTTCGGTCCACAGGGTCTTGCCCAGTCGATGCACGTTGTGCGCGACGACGGCGTTCGCCGCCGTCAGGATCGGCGCGGCGCTTCGATAATTCTGTTCAAGTCGGTAGGTGCGTGCCCCGGAGAAGTCTTTCTCGAAATCGAGAATATTCTGCAGATCGGCGCCGCGCCACGAATAGATGCTCTGGTCTTCGTCGCCCACGACGAACAAATTCCCGCCGTCGCCGGCCAATGCCTTGGCAATCACGTACTGCGCGTGGTTCGTGTCTTGGTACTCGTCCACAAGCACATGCCGGTACCGGCGGCGATACCGTTCGCGCACCTCGGCGTTCTGTTCGAACAACCGCGCGGTCAACACAATCAGATCGTCGAAGTCGACCGCACTCGCCCGTTCGAGCGCCGCGTGGTAACGCGTCCAAAGTTCGCGGAACGACTGTTCCTCCGGGTCGTCCGGATCTTTGGGTTCCTCACCCGGCGTTTCGAGCTCCGCCTTCAACGCGCTAATCCATTGCAACGCGTCGCGCGGCGACACGGCTTCAAAACTCGGCCCGAGTTCTTTGATGAGCCGTTTCATAAGACCGACTTGGTCCGTATCGTCGAAAATACTGAAGGTCTTCGATCGGCCGAGCTGTTCCATTTCCCGCCGCAACACGAACAGTCCAAACGAGTGAAACGTACCCACCCAACTCGCCAGCCGATCTGTGCTCAGCCGCTGCATCACGCGCTGGCGCATCTCCTCCGCCGCGCGGTTGGTGAAGGTCACCGCCAGAATCGATCGCGGGTCGATCCCACGCTCGTCGATCAGCCACACAATCCGCTCGACAATGACGCGGGTCTTGCCCGACCCCGCGCCCGCAAGCACCAGCGCCGGCCCGTCCGCGGCAGTCACGGCGTCGCGCTGCGCAGAGTTTAGTTTGATAGTCGGTTCAGTCATGATTCCCAGTGGCGGAGATTTGCGCCGAGAAAGGCACGAAAACCGCCGATACTACGCAGGAAACTCTTGTGGTTCAAGGATTTACCGTTGAAGGATTTCCGCGCCTCTGTTAAACTGCAGATAGGGCACATTACGCACAATTGGAGACTCACCAAATGCGTCCCCGCCGCAGCACATACGGTTTCACTCTCGTCGAACTTCTCGTCGTTATCGCCATCATCGGCATCCTGGCGGGCTTCATCGCTGCCGGTTATCCGCGGGTACTCCGCATGGCGAAGATGAGCGCGATGAACAACAACATGCGGCAGATCCAAACCATTCTCGTCGAGTATTACACACGCGCCAACTCGTTCCCCCCGGCGTATGGTTATTTAAGCCCACTGTTCCTAAAAGATCCGCGGTTCATAAATCCGCAAACCCGTCCGCAGAATATCGGTAATGCCGTCGCGGCGGCGGAGTTCGGCGAAACCGACATGTTCTTCCTCTATCCCTGGATGTCGTTTGTGCGTGAGCACGGTAACGATGACCTCTACGACAACTGGTCTCGCGGCAACAGCTACGACACGGACGGGGATGACATCATCAGCCGACTCGAGTTCGCACCGCGCGGTGTGTTCAATAGTGCCACTCAAGCGTATGACTTCAATTTCACTCAACTTTATGCGGGTGACCCAATGACCGCAGACCCCGTAACGGCGGCGGACGTTGACTCTCAATTAAGCACGCAGGACACCCGTCCGTTTATTTATCTGGCTGTCAACGAGCGGCAGGCGCGGCAATTCAGAAAGATCATCTACGATTTCGCTCTGCGCCAGGGCAATGGGAGCAATCCCCGCCCATTCAATCTCGATGCTGATGCAATTTCGCAAATCAACACCCAGTTATCGTTCCCACCGGCGAGCTACGACCAGTTCGTGTTGATGAGCGTGGGCCCGAACTTTCTCTCCGGCACAAACGGCCTTATCGTCGAATTTGGAGCAGGCACGCTTAACTTAGCAGACTTTGAGGCCATCTACCAGTACCATATCCTCGGATTAGCTTCGTATTTCCTCGCAACACGCGACGCCGAAAACAACGGCGAAGGCGACGGCGAACTCGATTTCGACTTCACCGCGCGCACGTCGGCGGGCCAGGGCAAGAATCCAGACAACGACATGCCCGGTAAGTACCCCAAAGGAGACGGCCCGGTCATCTTCGTCGGCGGGGCGTGATCGCCTAGGCGCGCACGTCGATTCGAGGCCGCTCGTTTTGATCGCGGCGATCCGAAAAGGAAACCTGTGTGCCGCCGATCTGAATTGTCGGGCCGGTATCGCGCGATGCAGCCGCTTCTCCTCCGGTCCGCTCGACGGCCTGCGCGGCGCCCGCGCTCACATCGCCGAGAAACCGGCGCGCCTGGGCAGCCGCCTCGGGAATGCGTCGTTCCACCCGCCGGACGTTGAGGTCTTCATTTGAACGTCTGGGAGCCTCGTCCGTCTGACTCGTTCCAAATCCCGCCTCGCGCGCAGCGCGGCGCTCTTCCGCTGCAGCGGCCTGAAAGCGTGCGCGGATGTCGTCGAGCGAAGGCAGCGACTTCCGGGTTTCCTCGACCGTGCGCCGGATGGTCCGAAGCGCAGCGCCTTGTGGCGAGAGTGTTCCGTCGCCGAAGCCCGCCCGCGGGGACGTGGAATCATCGCGCCCGCCGAAGCCGAGCGGGCGGGGCTGATCGGTGTTGTCTGTCCCGCGCGGAAACGGCGCTGCCTCGTCCCGGAGGCGGACACGTCCGAAATCCGGGCTCGCTCGCAACCCCGCCACAGCAGCGGTTATTTGGCCGATGCTCAGTCCCATGCGCCTGGAACCTGCCTTTGCCATTTACCCACTTAAATTATCGCAAGGGAACCGTCAAGCTGTCAATGTACTGCCGTATAACCCCAATTCCCCCAATGAGATAGCCATTTCGTTTCCCGCGAATGGTACAATCCCTTTTGTCCATGATCACTGTATCCGGAGGGCCCCCGCCCGAGGGAGGACACACGATGGCGCGCATTCTGGTAATTGACGATCAAAAAGACATCCGGGACGTGCTTCAAACCATCCTCGAGGAGGGTGGCCACGAAGTGCGCCTCGCCGCCGAGGGCAGTGAAGCCTTGCGCCTGCACGCACAATCCCCCGCGGACGTCGTCATCACCGACCTGCACATGCCTGGCATGAACGGACTCGAAACCGTCCGCGCGCTCCGCGAGCATTCGGCGGCAGTGAAAATCATCGCGATGTCCGGCGCAGACACGTACATGGCCGACAAGAATCTGGAAAGTTCCGTGATCAACGGCGCGGACTTCACGCTTACAAAACCATTTCGCATGCAGAGCGTATTAAACGCAATCAACACTCTGCTCGCGCCAACTCACACCTGATCCGCCCTCAACCGCGCGCGGCTCCCGGCAATAAGCCCGAGCATCGTCCAGAACAACAGCGCCGATCCCGGCGCCTGTAGAGAAAATGTAATGTTCGCGTCCAGCGCGATTGCGCCGATGGACGCCGCCATCGCAACACCGAGCCAGCGTTCTTGCGGCATGCGTGCGCGCATGGACACATCAAGCGCAAGCACGATGCCATACGCGATCAGGCTAAACAGAACTGCAATTCCTGGTAACCCCAACTCCGCGGCCGTCTGCAAATACTCGTTGTGCGCCTGTTGCATCCAGCGGCCATTGCGCGCGGTGCGCATCTGTTCGACCGCGTTCCAGTAGCTCGGCGAAACCACTTCGTAGTTTCCCGCACCCACGCCCGTCACGGGATGCGCAAACACAATCCGGCTGGCCGTTTCCCAGTGGAATATCCGCAGCGCCAGGCTCGCCTGTCGAATCGCGAACAGATCGCTGTCTTTCGTCTGCCACGCGCGCACCACGAACCACCCCGCACTCGTCCCGGCGATAAGAACAACAGCCACCGCCGCCGCGATCGCTCGAAGCGGCAATCCTCTTCCACCGCGCTCTCGCCGCGCGCGCCACGAGCGGATTCCAATCCAACATCCAACGGCGGCCCCTGTGAAAACAAAACTCAGCGTCGCCATCCGCGCACCGGTAAACGAGAGGTGGTACAACATGAGCGCACAAATCACCGTAAGCAGCAATCGCGCGAGCCAGCCCTTGCGCGTCGCCAGAAGCCCCAGTGCAACGGGAATGATCTGGATCAGCACCGATGCGGTAAAAGTCGCGTGGCCAAAAAATGAAACGCCACGCGACACCAATACTTCCTTGTTCTCCTGCCAGGACATAAAATCGACACCGTAATGCTGGGCAATCCCGTATCCGGAAACCGCGACACCAATCAATACGAGGGTCCACAGAATGCGATCGCGGCCCGATTCGCTGGACGCGATTTTCGCCGCAAGGAAAAACGCGCAAACCAGACCCGCCAATTCGCTCGCTTCAGTCCACGCCCGTCCTCCATTGCTCGCAATAAGCGTCGAAGCAAGGTGTAATCCCAGAAACACGACCGCCAGGCCACCTAAGGGGCCGACCGGAAAGTACCGCTCGTTACGCCGGAATGCATCTCGTAGTAACACCAATACAAACAGCACCGGCGCGACGGTGCGAATCAGAAACCACTTGGGCTCGTTCACGTCCATGAAATCCGTGAGCACGAGACAGGCCCCGGAGAGAAAAATAAGGAAAAGAAACTCGATGGTGCTTACGAACGGAGTTGCCGGGCGGTGCGATATACCCCTCTTCATGCCCTGCGCCACGTCATTCATCGGCCCAATGTGACATGCGCGCCGCGCGCCGTGCAAGACAGGTCGCGCACCGGCCTCTGCATTCCTAGAGCAAGCTCGCCGCTTAGGGCGCCAGCTCCAATTGATAGGCCGTCAATGGCGCCGTGTAGCCTTTGAGCTGCACGCTACGCTCCACGAACTCGGCCTTGACCGCACCCAGTAAGGCGTAGGTCGCCGAATCGATGACCATCTGGTTTGCTTTGGCCTGACCTTGGAGCCGCGACGCCATGTTCACGTGATTGCCTATCACGGTAACGGATTTCCGCGATTCACTACCCAGGATGCCGAGCGATACCGGCCCGGTCGCGACTCCGACACCCACAAACAGAAGCGACAACCCTGCCGCTTCGCGCTCACGATTCAATCGGCGCACCTCCGTCAACAGGCGGCGGCCCGCGCGGACCGCAAGCTCCGGCCCGCTCAAGGCTGCCGGCACCATGCCGAAAATGGCCATGATCTCGTCGCCGATAATCTTGTCGAGCACGCCGTGTTCCTCGAGCACCGCCGGAATCATCGCGCCGAGATACAGATTCAAGGTCTCAAAGACTTCCTCCGGCCGACTCTTCTCGCTGAATGTCGTGAACCCACGAATGTCGGCGAACATCATCGTAAGCTCCCGGCGTTCACCGGAGGCTTCGACGTTCGCCAGACTCTCCTCGAGGCGCTCCGCCACTTCCTTGCCCAAGTACTGATCCAGAATTTTCGTTTGGCGGTACTGCTTGAGGCTCATCACGTTTACTTTTTGCTGGACGCCCTGTTGATTCGCCTCTTTTTCGCGCGCATCCAGAAAGACAACCCACACGCGACCATCGCGAAAGAACAGATGAATGTCCGCGGTGACGCCGGAGGGCGTCTCCATATACGGCAAGTCGAGCGGCAGGACATCGGGATCGATCACGCCCGCGAGACAATCGATGCGATCTTCAATCACATCACCCGGGGAGAGCGTGTCGAGTCCAAAGGTGGCCGTCTCTCCGCCCATCGACACCAGCTCGCCCGATGTCCCGGCTTCGAGATACGCCAGCGCGCGATCGGCAAGCAGCATTCCGATTACGGCCTCCCGCACCACGCTGGGCACGCCGTCCATCGCTTAACCCAGCGTCATCCGGGCGAGCGAGACAAATGCCTCTTCCACGCCGCTGCCGTCTTTTGCGCTAGTGCGCAGCGTGCGCAAGCCCCGCGCTTCCACGCCCGCGATCGCCGCGTCGTCGATTTCCCACTGCGGCGCGAGATCGGATTTGTTGAACAGCACAATCGCGGGGACTGTCTCCCCCGATTCGTCGGCCGCCGCCTTGATCGCCAACGCCGTATCTAGCGTGCTCGCGCGTGTGCCGTCGACGACCAGCAATAAGCCCGCGGCCCCGCGCAGATAGGTCAGCCGCATCTTGGAAAGTTCATCCTCGCCCTGGATATCCCACAGGAGAAGTTCGACCGGATTTCCGTCGACGTCCAGAGATTTTTTGTCTATCTTCACCCCAACCGTCGTCAGATATTGATCGGAGAATATGCTCTTGACGAAGCGCTGAACGAGGCTCGTCTTCCCCACTGAAAACGCCCCGACCATGCAGACTTTTTTCTTCAGCATTCTGCGGCTTGCCTATTGCTTCTCGACGAGGCCGACATAGAACGACACGGCGCGGTTCAGCGCCTTGTCTTCTTCGGCAACTTCTTTGCGCAACGGCGCCTCGGTACCCACACCAAGCACATACACGTGCGGATCCTGGATGCCGGCGCCGGCGAGCAGCGCACGGGTCTGCTGTGCACGCCGCTGACTCAGATCGAGGTTGTACGTCTGGCCACCGGTACTGTCTGCGTGGCCCATGATCTGCACGTTGTACTCCATCTCGGCGCTCGTCGCCATCGTGCGCAGGGTCTTCAATTCCTCTGCGATCTTGGCGATGAGGCCGTCCTGTCCTTCTGCAAGTTCCGTCGTATTCACTCTGAACAGCACGCGGAAGGCTTCAATGCGCTCAACCGATGCATGGATGGCTTTCAATTCCGAATCGATCAATCCGCCGAACTCGATCTTCTCGAGGCCGAGAATCGAAGGCGCCTTGCGATATGCGTTCACAATCCACACGTGCGGCGCCTCGCCCTTGGCCACGAGCGTCTTGCCTTCCAGCGTCATCGATACGGAGTCCGGCGGCGCGAGCATCTGCAACGCGCGCTCAAGAATGAATCCTTCGCCCAGCGCCTGATAGGCCTCCCACCGCTGGTCAAAGCGATCCGGATTCAGATTGAGCGAGGCCAGGATCTCGTTCGGATCCTTCGTAAGCGGATCGCGGAATCCAGACACTACGTACCGCTCGCCGATTTTCACCGACTCCGTCACCACGATACCCGGCACTTTCGCCAGTTCATCGAGGAACCTGCCGAGATCGAGATCCTGGTCCACGAGTTTCGAATCGTCATAGGACTCGATCCCGGATAGGGTCCGCACAAGCCCACGGGCCTCACGGATCCAGTCGCGCGACGCCGAGCCAGTCGCCCGCAGGGTGCCTTCGTCCATCTCGAGCCGGACAGAATCCGGCGGTTCCAGCGCACGGTTGGCGCGGGCCAACTGCAGCGACGGCGCAAAGGCCTGGTACGGTTCCCAACGCGCCTCAACTTTGCTCGGATTGAGTCCGAACTGGCTCAAAACGGCCATCGGATCGTTTGCGAGGGGATCGCGCAGGCCAGAGAGGTGGTATTTGCTTCCGCGCTTTTCAATGCTCGTAATCGCGACACCCGGCACTTCATTCATCTGGTCAAACGCCAGCGACCAGCGATGATTGCGTTCCATGCGCAAGACGACGAACGCCATGACCGCCGTAACGAGGATGGCAATGACCGCCAGCGAATAAAAAGGTACTTTAGATTTCTTCGTTTCCGATTCCGCGTGCAGCAGGCAGGGTTCGAGATGCCGATCGCAAATCGAGAATGGCTCCGTATCGCCGCTAAACTCTGCCAGCAAATCCGCCTGTTCGCTCTCGATGTGTTCCAGCGCGGATTGAAACGTATGCCGGATATCCATCGGTGCATTGCCGCGGATGACCGCCACGATCATCGCGCGCGGACCCTGCTCCATCCACAACGTGATGTCACCCATCTCGAGCGTGTTCAGCGATTCCTGATCGCCCAGACGGAACGAGTCACGGGTGAAATCACGGATCGCGGACAGCATGCTGGCAACCATGTCCGAATCCTGCGCTTCGACGTCGGGACGTTGCACGTGCCGCAGCACCAAGCCGGTATCGTTGTGAATCAGGAATACCTGCTCCACGCGATAGAGCATCGTGTGCAACATCGCCACTTCGGCGAAAGACTTGCCTGAGCGAACCGCCTCGACGCGCCAGGTCAGACCCTGGACTGAAAATGTCTGCTCCAACGCGCGGTTTAACGACTGCAAGCGCTCTCGCAGCGTCTCCGAGATGGCTCTGCGCATGGCAGGGCCCATGACCGGAAAGATCACATCCGCGAGCACCTTGGAGTTTTTACGGACGGAAACCTCGAGCGCCTTCTCGACGTTCGGTAGGATTGCGGCCGTAAGGTCGCCGCCGCGGCGCGTACTGCGGGAAATCGCCTCCGGCAGGACACGGCTCAACTCTTCCGCGCGCACGGCCGGATCGTTCAGCCGTGCGTCGGTCGCTTTCAGGCGCGCCTCCACCTCGCCAACAAGGATTTGGCGAAGCGCCCGGAAATCGCCGCCGTTCCCCGGCAAACGGGGCGGCGACGGCTCTCCGGAAGCCGGATTCTCGAGAATCGGTTCCGCCACGAGATCCTCGACTCTACTTCTTGACCTTCGTCAACTCGACGTCTTTGCTCAGACGCAACGCCATGTCCACGAGCAGCCCGGCCAAGTCGGCGCGGCTGGTTTTTTCGTCACGAAGCTCTTCGGTATTTTTCGTCAAGACCTTCGTGAGTGCCGTTGCTGATGCCGCCAACTCCGCGCGGATCGTCTTCGACAGATCAAGGATCTCGTCGCGCAATTCGCGGCGGCTCTTCGCCAACTGATCGTCTACGCCCGCGATCTTCTTTGCCAGATCGTCGTCGGAAGACTGCCGCGACTTCTGCTCGGCGCGAAGCTCATCCGATGCAGACTTGAATTCCTTTTTCGCATACGCCTCGAGGGAATCCAGGCGTCGCGCAATCTGCGTATTCATCTCCTCAAGATCTTTGCGCAGGAGTTTCTCGAGTTGTTTCAGGCGCTGCTCGGTGTCGCGTTTCTCCGCACCAAAGAGAATCTCTTTGACCTTGTCGAGATTCTCCACTTCCCTCACACCGCCTTCGCCTGTTCCTGTGGTTGCCATTACTCTCCCTTTCCTGATTTTGAATGCTAGTGTCTTCCGGCTTGTCGCGCCGGTTGTACCCTTGGTTTTGCCGTTCGTCTTCGCCGCAGACGGCTTCTTCTTCCCCGCGCCCGATTTCGATCGCGCGCGGCCAACACTCTTTGCCAACACCGTCGCCCGCAAGCGAGTGGCAGCGGATAAGCTCTTCTTCACGGTGCGCGTCACTGGTTCTCCCTTCGATCACGGGCGCGAACGGCCCGGATTCAAAAAAATGACTCGGAGATCGCGGCTCTCAACCCGAGGTCGCAGCCCGAGAACAGCACTACGTAGGATAGTCCATATGTGAGCAAATAACCAGTCTCCTCGCGCTTCGCCGATCCAACCGCTCGTGGTCCGCGCCGTCTTCGCCATGCTTTGCACCCCGTCGGCGAGGCCGGTGGAACGGATGCGTTTGGATTTCGTATCGTTCCCCCACATTCCCCATGGCACTTCACAAGATTTCCAAAGGCCTCGACCTCCCCTTCCTCGGCGAACCCGAGCAGGCGATCCACGCCGCGCACCCGGTATCGCGGGTCGCCGTGCTAGCGACCGACTTCCATGGGCTTAAACCCGCGCTGTGTGTGGCGGTGGGCGACGCGGTAAAACGGGGGCAAGCGCTCTTTGAGGACCAAAGCAATCCCGGCGTAGTTCACACCTCTCCCGGCGCGGGCACGATTACCGCGATTCACCAGGAAACCGGAGGAGAGTTCACGTCAATCGTCATCGAACTGTCTGAGCGGGAGCGCGCCGGCGCGGCGGGTGATGACGAATACAAGACTTTTGCGGGATATTCGGGCAAGCCCATTCCCGCCCTTAGCCGGGACGATGTGCGCGCGTTGCTGCTTGAGTCGGGCCTGTGGACGGCGTTCCGCACGCGGCCCTTCAGCCGGACGCCGAGCCCCGCGGCGGTTCCCGACGCCATCTTCATCACCGCGATGGACACCGAGCCGCTCGCCCCAAGACCGGAAGTCATAGTCGCCCAGAACGCGGAAGCCTTCGACACCGGCCTCGCCGTGATCGCAAAGCTCCGCGAAGGCGGGATGTTCCTCTGCGTCGCCAAGGACTCCCCTATCAAGGCCGGCCCCTACAGCGGGATAAGCATCGAGCAATTCTCTGGGCGGCATCCCACTGGAACAGCGGGCGCGCATATCCACACCTTGTACCCTGTAAAAAAAACGAAATCGGCCTGGCACATCGGCTATCAGGACGTTATCCGCATCGGTGTCCTCTTCAAGACCGGACGGCTCGACGTTCAACAGGTCATCGCGCTCGCTGGACCGGCGATCAAGTCACCGCGCCTGCTTCGCACTCGAGTGGGCGCTTCCATGCGCGAAGTAACCGACGGCGAGACTATGCCGGGCGAAGCCTGGATATTTTCCGGCTCCGTTCTCGCGGGTCGCGCGATCACGTCTGAGACCTCTGCCTTTCTCGGCCGCTTCCACCGGCAGATCGCATGCCTGAGTGAGACGCGCGGCCACTCGTTGCACGGATGGCTCGCGCCGCACGCCAAAAAATTCTCCTTCCTCAAGCTCTTCAACTCCGGCCTCCGGCGCATTCAACATACAGTGGCGTTCACCCAGTCGACCCAGTCGCCGACGCGGCCTGTCCTGCTCTTCGGCGTGTATCGGAATGCGTTGCCGATGGTGCGGCGGCCCGCCTTCCTCCTCCGCGCGCTTCTCGCCGGGGATGCTCAAGCGGCCGAAGGCCTTGGCTGCCTCGAACTCGACGAAGAAGACCTCGCCCTGTGCGGATTCGTGTGCCCGGGCAATCGCAACTATGGCCCCTGCTTGCGCCGGGTGCTGGACTCGCTCGACACATCATCAAGGACCCGCACGGAATAGTCGCGGTCTAGCGAACGACACCTTCACTGCGCAGGCGCGCGATTCCCGCCGTGCCGAAGCCGGCTTCGCGCAACACCTCATCCGTGTGCTGGCCGAGCGTGGGCGGAGCGCATTGGATCGCGCCGGGGGTCTCGCTCATGTGCAGGGGAACGCCGGCGAGTTTTACCGGACCGATCGATGCATGCTCAACAATCGGGTCCATGTTCATCGCGGTGACCTGCGGATCGTCGAAAAATTCTTCGTAGGTCTGCGCGGGCGCGCAGGGCACGCCTTTTGCCAGCAGAATCGTCTCCCACTCGCGCGTTGTCTTCTCGCGGAGCTTGGCGTGCAGCGCGGCGGTAAGCACCTCGGTGGCCGCGACGCGCTGGGGGTTCGTCTGATAGCGGGGATCGGCGGCCAGCTCCGGCGCACCAATGCCTTCGCAGAGAAGCTGCCAGAAACGGTCTGTGCCGATGGCCAGGAAGATTATGTCGTCCTGGGTCTCGAAAAAATTGTATGGAAAAATTCCGAAGGGTGGCTCCTCGGTACGATCGAGCGCCTTGACGAACATGTGCGATTGCAACGTCATCGCCGCTTGCAGCAGCGTAGTCTCGACTTTCTGCCCGACTCCGGTACGTTCGCGGTGATACAGCGCCGCGAGCAGTCCGCTGGCGCCGATCAGCGCAGAGCCGAAGTCAGAGATAGCCACCGAGCAAACGCCAACACTTTTGCAGTAGCGCAGGTTTCCGCGCGCGGCGCCGCTCAAGGCCTGCAGTATCGGATCGTAACCAGGACGTTTGCCGTAGGGCCCCGTCGTCCCGAAGGCGGTGATCGAGAGATAGATCAGCTTTGGATTCAGGGCCTTAAGCGCGTCATAGTCAATCTTCAGCTTGGCGGCGATCCCCGGGCGAAAATTCTCGATGACGATATCGGCATTACGGGCGAGACGATGGACCACCTCGCGGCCGGTGGTCGATTGAAGATCGACGGCGATGCTGCGCTTGTTGCGATTCCATCCCTGAAAAAATCGGCTCTCGCCGGCAAGGAAAGGTCCCCAGGATCGCGCGGCATCGCCCTGTAACGATTCGATCTTGACGATCTCCGCGCCGAGATCGCCCAAGTACTGCGCCGCATAGGAGCCTGCGATGAAACTGGAGAAATCGAGCACACGAATGCCGACCAAGGGACCGGAGGGCGCGGCCGGGGAAGTCGAATTCATAGGATACGGGAACCTCGCGGTTGGAGTATGGAAAGCCGGTATCGCAGCGTGCCAAGGGTATAGCATCCTCCTCAATGACCTCTATATATGGATTGCTATTGCCCTTCGTGAGATATGCGGCGCGGAACAAGAGTGGCTAAATTAAAGAACGGCTGCTAATCATGATGGTTCTATTATGGAACATTTCATTTTTCCGAGAATTTGCTCAGATCTATTGCATCCACTCATAGCTCGTGCTAAAGTTTTGGCGTTCTGTCCTTGAGTTCTCAGGAACCACTTGGATCGGGACAGGGTTAATTCATCCAACCAACCTGAAGGAGTTTGGACGATGAGCTGGGAACAACCGGATTTCCAAGACGTGAGCCTTTCGATGGAAGCGACCTCGTACGCGAACACCTCGGACGAGACGCCGACCGATCCTTCCTTCGAGAACTAAGCGTCTCCTGACATAACCGAGATGCGAATTCGCATTCTTGGAGCAGCGGCAGGCGGGGGTCTCCCCCAATGGAACTGCCGTTGCTCCAATTGTGTTTTGGCGCGAAATGGTTCGCCGGATGTGCCGAAGCTAACCCAATCGTCGGTCGCCGTGAGCGCCGATGGCGTGAAGTGGTTCCTTCTCAACGTCTCTCCAGACATCCGCCAGCAGATTCAAGACTTTCCAAAACTCACACCGCAAGGCGAGGCGCTGCGCGGCACCGGCATCGCGGGTTGCGTTCTCACTGACGCGGAAATCGACCACACCTCGGGCCTGCTGCTGCTGCGCGAAGACACGCTGATTCAGATCTACTCGACGCCGCTGGTGCGCCGGTGGCTCCGCGAAAAATTTCCGGTGGAGCCAATCCTTTCGGCGTTTCGTCCACGGGCATGGAATGAAGTTTCGCCGGGACAACCCTTCACTCTATGCGACGCGTCAGGCGTCCCGAGCACGCTACGGGTGACGGCGATTGATCTGCCGGGGCATGCGCCCATCTACGCCGGTGCGTGGCGTGAGCCCCTCGCGGGCGCGATTACTGCGCTGCGTATCGAGGACACGGCAACCAGGGGCGTTTTCGTCTACGCGCCGGCAGTCGCGCGAATCACCCCGGAGCTCGACGAAGCAGCGAACGGCGCACAGGTGGTTTTTGTCGATGGCACATTCTGGTCGATCAACGAGATGGTCGATCTCGGCCTGAGCAAGCGCAATGCGCAGGACATGGGGCATGTATCCATCAGCGGTCCAGATGGATCGCTCGAGTGGTTCCGCGCGAAGAAAGCGGCGCAGCGCGTTTATATCCATATCAACAATACAAATCCGATATTGAACGCCTCGTCTAGCGAACGTAAAGTAGTGGAGGCGGCTGGGATTCACGTCGGGTGCGACAGCGACGAGATCGAAATCTAGCGCGCGGCAAGGAAAACGAAAATGGATCGATGGACAAACGACGAACTCGAACAACGCCTGCGCGCCGTGGGCGAGCGGCAATACCACGACAAGCACCCCTTTCACGCGCTGATGAACGACGGCAAGCTCTCGCGTGAGCAATTGCAGGTCTGGTGTCAGAACCGACTCTACTACCAGAAGTCGATCCCGGTGAAAGATTCATTGCTACTCGCCAAAATCCCGCACACCGAAATCCGGCAGGTGTGGATTCAACGGATCATCGATCACGACGGCACGGTGGATGTACCCGGTGGCATCGAAAAGTGGCTGCGGCTCGGCGAGTCGCTCGGCCTGAGCCGCGAGAGCGACCTGATCGACGAACGCCTGTTGCCGGGCGTCCGCTTTTCGGTGGATGCTTACGTAAATTTCGTGCGCGACAAGCCGTGGATCGAGGGAGTAGCGTCTTCACTCACGGAACTGTTTGCGCCGAAGTTAATGGGAACGCGCATCGCGGCCTTCGAAGAACACTACACATACGTAGACCCGGCGGCGCTGGCCTACATGCGCGGCCGCCTGACGCAGGCCCCGCGCGACAGCGGCCACGGGCTCTCGCTCGTGCAGAAATACTGCACTACGCGCGAGATGCAGGAAAAAGCAATCGCTGCGCTGCAGTTCAAGTGCGATCTGCTCTGGGCACAGCTCGATGCGATCTATTATCACTGCGTTGCGCCGACCAAGCCCGGCGCCGCGTGACCACCTTCGCCCCAAAGCAGCCGCGGCTCGCGCCCTTCGCGCGGTACCGCTGGGACAAAATCCGCGAGCAGCACCAGATTGTGTATCCGGAAGGCGTCCTTGTGTTAAACCGGACGGGCGCGGAAATCGTAAAACGCATGGACGGCCGCACGCTGGACGATCTGGTCGCGGAACTCGAAACGGTGTTTAACTCAACAGCGGTCCGCGGCGATGTCGCGGTCTTCCTGGAAAAACTGTTCAACCACGGGTTGCTGAAACGTGACGACGCCTAGGCCCATGTCGCTAACCGCGGAGCTGACGTACCGCTGTCCGCTCCAGTGCCCGTATTGCAGCAACCCGATCCATCTCTCCAACTACCAGCCAGAACTCGACACCACTACATGGAAAAATGTGCTGCGACAGGCGGCGGACCTCGGCGTTATTCAGGCGCACTTCTCCGGCGGCGAGCCGTTGCTGCGCAGGGACCTCGAAGACCTCGTGCGCGCGGCGCGGGAATACGATCTCTACAGCGATCTGAGCACCAGCGCGTACACGGCCACCCGCGAGCGGCTTGTGTCGCTGAAGGAAGCCGGTCTCGATGCGATTCAGGTGAGCCTGCTCGATTCGCGCCAGGAAGGCAACGACTGGGTCGCCGGCGCGGAAAGTTTCGAGAAAAAATGCAACGCAATCCGCTGGTCGAAGGAGCTTGGTTTCCCGGTATCGCTCAATGCCGTGCTGCACCGGCACAACATGGATCACATCGAAGAAATCCTCCGGCTCGCGCTCGACTGGGGTGTCGAGCGCATCGAACTCGCACACGTGCAATACGTTGGCTGGGCCTTCCGTAACCGCGCGGCGCTGCTACCGACGCGCGCGCAACTCGAACACGCGCGAGACGTCGGTGCGCGCATCCAGAACGAGGCACGTGGAAAACTGTTTATTCTCCACGTGCTACCCGATTTCTATCAATCCGTTCCGAAGGCCTGCCTGCAAGGCTGGGGAGCACAATTCATGACCATCGCGCCGGACGGCGCTGTGCTCCCCTGTCTCTCTTCGCGCGAGATCCCGGGATTGCAATTCCCAAACGTCAGCGAAACGTCGCTCGAATCCATTTGGTTCGACTCAGAAGTATTCAACCATTTTCGCGGAACCGCATGGCTGCCGGAACCCTGCCAATCCTGCGAGCGCCGCGACATCGATTTCGGCGGGTGCCGTTGTCAGGCCTTCCTCTTCACCGGTGACGCGGCGCGTACCGATCCGGTCTGCCATAAAGCGCCGGATCATGCGCTAGTGGACGAAGCGATTCGCCTCGCGCAAGCGCCCGCGCCCGACTTCCAGTACCGAACATTCAAACCGGTGCCTGCACTGTAGCTTCGCGCAATCGCCCTTTTTTCCGCTTGATAGGTTTTCCCGCAAGGCTCCGCTAGTATCTGAGGATCAATTGTCTCAGCAACGATGCCTTCCGATTCATGGAACTCGATCAAAGGAATTCAACATGAGCGAGAAAAAAATGACACGGCGAATTTTCCTGGGCGCAGCGGCAGGAGTGACGGCGGCAGCCCTGGCCCGGCCGCACATCGCGCGGGCGGCGTCGCCGAATAGCAAGCTCAATATCGCGGCAGTGGGCATCGGCGGACGCGGACGGAGCAATATTCGCGGGTGCGGCGACGAAAACATTGTGGCGCTGTGCGATGTGGACGAGGCCTATGCCGCCAGAGTCTTCAACGAATACCCAAAAGCCAAGCGGTACAAAGACTACCGCGAGATGCTCGACAAGCAGAAGGACATCGATGCGGTCATCGTAGCGACGCCGGACCACACGCACGCGATCGTCTCTATGGCGGCGATCAGGGCTGGCAAGCATGTGTACTGCGAGAAGCCGCTGACGCACACAATCTACGAGGCGCGCGAACTCACGAAGGCTGCGCGCGAGCACAAGGTCGTCACGCAGATGGGCATTCAAGGTCACTCGATGGAGGGCATCCGTCTCGTCACCGAGTGGATCAACGACGGCGCGATCGGAACAGTGCGCGAGGTGCATGTGTGGACCGATCGGCCCGCGGGCTGGTGGCCGCAGGGCGTGGGGCGGCCCGCCGACACGCCGCCGGTGCCCGACACGCTCGACTGGGACCTCTGGCTCGGCCCCGCGCTGGAGCGGCCTTACAACCCAGCCTACTGCCCCTTCGTGTGGCGCGGCTGGTGGGACTTCGGCTGCGGCGCGCTGGGCGACATGGCGTGCCACCTTTTCGATGCGCCGTATAGTGCACTCAATCTCGGCGTGCCTTCGAGCGTCGAGGCCAGTTCGACGCCGGTAAACAACGAGACTGCGCCGCTCGCGTCAAAGATTCACTACGAATTCCCCGCGATGGGAAATCGGCCCGCGGTGAAGCTGACCTGGTACGACGGCGGCATCCGCCCGCCGCGCCCGCCGCAACTCGAAGAGGGGCGGCCGATGGGCAACAAGACCGGCGGTGTGCTGATCATCGGCGATGACGGCGTCATTATGGGCTCGGACGAAAACGTGCAGGAGCCGTGCTTGCTGCCGGAGTCGCGCATGAAGGACTACAAACAGCCGGATAAAACGACCCCGCGCTCGAAAGGCCAGCATCGGGAATGGGTGGATGCTTGCAAGGCGAATAACCCCGCGGCAGCACTTTCCAACTTCGACTATTCGGGTCCACTCACGGAAATCGTGTTGCTCGGCAATCTCTCGATTCGCTCTGGCCAGAAGATAGTCTGGGACGCAGAGAACCTCAAATGCACGAACGCGCCGGATGCGAACCAGTTTGTGCACACGGAGTATCGGAAAGGCTGGAGTTTATAAAACCGAGGATCGATTCCCTGCACACGATCCTCGATTCAATTGTTCAGCGCACGCGGAGAAATTGTAGTACCGCTTCTTTGAAGCCTGGATGGGACACTGCCGTGAGATGGTTCGCCCTCGGAATGACGGCGAGCTTGGCGCCTGGAACAGCCTCGACCAAGTTTCCAACTGTATCGATATAGGGATGATCATCGGCCCCATTCACGATGAGAACTGGAATAGCTACGCGGCCGAGCCCCTCGCCACCGAGCGCGAGCGGATAGCCCTCGGGCCACATCTGCAAGGCTGACAACGCGAGCGATTCCAGGTCACGGTTCGGATCGGTCTCGACATAGGCGCGATAAGCTCTGCCAATCGGATTCGTAATCTGCGCGGGGTCGGGCGTGCGAAGCGCTTCGGCGATAACATGGCACGCATTTTTACTTTCTTCGGTCTCGTCGCCGATACCGCCAAGGATCATGCTATTGAAGCGATCAGCGTGATGGCCCAGCAGGTAAGCGCCCATAAACGCGCCCATCGAGTAACCCATGTAGTCGGCCTTGGCGATGTGTAGTTGATCCATAAGCGCGAGCACATCGCGGCTCATGACGGAGTAACTGTAGGCCTTGGCGTCGTGCGGTTTGTCGCTTAGGCCGTGGCCGCGCGGTTCAAGCGAGATGACGAGCCGATCGGTTTTCAGCGCGTCGACCCAACCGCTATCAATCCAGTTTCGCCTGGTGTCGGCGCCCCACCCGCACACCAGTATGAGCGGCGGACCAACGCCGAAACTTTCGTAGTGGATACGCAGCCCGTCGGACTCGACAGAACCGGACGGCGCTACCCCGACGGAACTCTGATCATTCTTTTCCGCCTGAGCAGATGCGCTCGCACATAGAACAAAACACACTATGGTGCACAATGCGCGGCGCAGCGAGATCAACGGGATTTGCGTTATCAAGGCTCAATCTCCTTCAGATATCAACCTGCCCACTCATTCTTCTGATTTTTCCTCTTGCACATTCAACCCCTCGAAAGGCTTGTATTCGAGCGGAGGATCTGAATGTGCGTCGCGCGATGACGCCGTGTGGTATCCGCTGTTCGGCGATTTCTGGTGCTCGTCGTCGTGGCAATAAACGCAAAGTAATTCCCAGTTACTGCCATCGGGCGGATTGTTCATGTGATTGTGATCCTTGTGATGGACCGTCAACTCGCGCAGGCGCTTGCCGGAGAATTCGCGACCGCAACGGCCACAGACGTGCGGGAACAATTTCAGCGCGCGTTCGCGGTAGCCCTCGCCGCGTTCAGCGTTGCGGCGGCGCAGGTCGGCGAGAAGCTTTGCCCGTTCCTCAGGATCGGGTTTCTTTTTTCTGGGAGGCATGATCTCGACCTCGTTTGGGCTCGGCAGGTGCACCGGAATCGCGCATCAGCCGGTTAAAGTATCCCGGAGTTTCGGTCTCGAATTTGACTCGTTCTCCGGTCGTCGGATGCTCGAAGGACAGCAACTTCGCATGGAGCGCCAATCGTTTTTCACCGTCTTTGTTCCGCCCATACTTCCGATCGCCGACGATCGGGTGGCCCGATTCGGAGAGGTGCACGCGGATCTGGTGCTTGCGGCCGGTGAGCAGATCGATTTCGAGCAGGCTGTGTCCGGCGGATTCGCGGAGCACGCGGTACGCCGTCCGTGAGAGCATGCCCTGTTTCGTATCGCGGGTGGAGTGGACTTTCTGAGCCTTGCTTTCGAGCAGGTGCGACACAATTTCGCCGGACTTCTCCGGCATTTGGCCGTGGATCACGGCGAGATACAGCTTGCGGGCGTCTTCCCAGTTCCCCTGGAGGGTGGCCTTCGCCTCGGGGGTCTTGGCGAAAACGAGGACACCGGAAGCATCGCGATCAAGACGGTGCACGATGAAGATGCGATTTCTGGATTTGTAATTTCCTTTGCGGACATACTCCGTCAGCTTGGCGTAGAGCGTGCCGGTGGTGCGCTGCTCCGTGGCGATAGTGAGAAGCCCGTGGGGTTTCTCCACCACGAGGATGTCGTCGTCTTCGTGGAGGATCTCCACACCAGGCGGCAGATGTTTTCTGGATGGTTTCGATTTCTTCTTTATCATGACTCGTCAGTGTAACAGAGGAGCTTGCGATGCCTGAGATTTTCGTCGATGCGGACGGCTGCCCGGTGAAAGAGGAGACCATTCAGGTCGCGCGGCGGCTCGGGCTCAAAGTGACGCTGGTAGCGAATTCATGGATGCGAACGCCGGACTACCCGAATGTGGTTCTAGAGATCGTCAGCGATGGATTCGACGCGGCAGACGACTGGATCGTCGAGCATGCCACCGAAAATGACGTAGTCGTGACGACCGATATCCCGCTGGCCGCTCGCTGCCTGGGGAAGAAGGCATGGGTGCTGAACGCGACTGGACACATATTCACGCAAGAGACGATAGGAGGCGCACTCGCCAACCGGGAGTTTTCATCGCAAATGCGCGAGCACGGGATGATGTCCGGCGGTCCCGCGCCCTTCGACCAAAAAGCGCGTTCACAGTTCCTGCAAAAGCTGGACCAACTGGTGCAGGCGAGCCTGCGGGCAGAGAAAAGAATTAGTTAGAAAGCAAAAAGTCCTATACGGCTTATAAGACCTATACCGCTCGCTCCAGACGATTACTCCGCCAACCGCGGCGGACGCTCCGGCCCCTCGTAAGGTCTCGCGCCACGGTGGACGATGAGCGTATCCGACATTTTCGTAAGTGCAGGGTCTGCGCTGTCCGGCGGCAGGATGAAGCCGTAATAACGCCCCATCCAATAGTCCTCCAGCCAGCCGATCGGCGGCGTGACAGTGCGTCCACCGTTGCCGCCGTCAAGTTCGATTGCGGGACGGCTTCCCCACATTGCAGTGGTTTCCCGCGGAGAGATCGCGCGCGTGTTACCGACGAGGGGCGGATAGCCCGGCTCCGGCGCGAGATCGGCGCGATGCGAATTGCGGAAACTGTGATTCACAGTATCGAGCGACCAATCGCGCAAATGCTGCACCGATGCATCAAGTTCGCAGTCGTTGCCGGTGAAGGCGCCGTAGACAAAATTATAGAAAGGTAGCTTTTGCATGCGCATGACTTCCCAGCTCCGCGTGAGGCTGCGCAGATACACGGAGCGCAGATAAGGATCGTCGGCGTAACTCAGGATCGCGTGGTAACACCAGAACGCGAGTTCGTCGTCCCAGGTAATGACGTTCTCCGGTGGAAACGTGATCTTCTGGCGCACTACATAGTCCGGATAGCCCCAGTCGACGAGCTGCTTGAGCCCGTCGCGGAATTTTTGGTCCCCCGTGAGCGCGAGCGCGGTCCACACATAGGTCTGGGCCTCGAGACTGTTCAGGCCGCGTGCCTCGAAGCCATAGGGCCGCTGCAAGTATTCCGGGTCCCAGCGGCCCCAGCGCGTGGGCTGGCCGTCCATATCGCGCAAAAGCCAGCCGTTTTTCATGATATGGCTCGTGATGCGCGCGAGATGCCGCGCGGATTGTTTCTTCCCCGCGCTGTCCGCCACCAGATCGTGATAGAGCGCAACGGCGAAATAATGCCCGTTCACCTCGTCGCTCGACGTATCGCCTTTCCACATCCATTTTCCGTCGGGAGTCTTGTACCACTTCGCAGGCAGGCCGCCGCTGCCGAAACGCGAGGGTTCGCCCTTGTCCACCCCGAGCGCCCAAACCGAACGCCCAAAGAAACCATCGGAGCCGGTAATCCATTCGAGCCAGGACATCGCCTGGAAGGCTTCTTCGGCTTCGCGGCGCGCGGATTCGTCTTTGGTGGCGGCGTACTTGAAGGACATCGCAGCCAGGTAGTGCGCCGTGTTGCCGCCGTCGTTGTCGCTGATTTCGCGCAACCACTCTTTGTCCGTGTCAGACCAGTAAATCTGGTGAATGAATCCAAGCCGCTTGTGTCCCCATTCATCGAGTACGCGCTCGTAGTAAGCAGCTTTTTTCGCGAGCGTGTACGGCTCATACCGAACAATTCCGAGCCCGGCATTGGTCGCAATGTAAACCACGCGATCGCCGGCGGCGATGTCGTTCACGTGATCGCCCGGCAGCCAGTGGTGCGCACCGAAGTAGTGATACCCCTTCGCGGTCTTGCGTATCGCGCCGGTCGTCGTGCCGATCCAGAGATCGCCATCAAACCCTTGCGCGAGACAGGTCGTGTCTTCGTAGGGCAAACCATCCACGCCGCGCAACGCCGTCAGTGCCATGCCGCGCAACACGCCGAGGCCGCGATCGATCGTGACGAGCAACTGACTCCCGAGAACCAGCATATCGCGAACATTCGGCGAAGGCAGCGAACCCCAGTCGATTGGATCGGTGACAAACTTCGCACCATCGAGAAGCGCGAGGCTGTCGTGACGCAGCATGTACAGTGTGTCGCTGTAGGACCCGATCCGCTGGATCGGGGCAATCTCAACCGGATCGACGAGCACTTGCGATCCGTCCGCCAATTGCACCGTCGTGTCGTTTGAAAGATAACCCGTTTTCGGCCGAATATCGGTGAAGGCGCCGTTCTCGAAACGATAAATGGCGTTGCGCGTAGCGGCATGCACCGCACCCAAGTGTTCGCAGAAGTCGACCATCGTGAGATCCGACACCCGAGTGAAGGCGGTCCCGCTGGATTGATAGGAACCACTCTTAGCGCTAAGCCAGAGCGCGCTATTTAGGGATTCGAGCAGCGCAATCTCCTTCGGCGCGCCGGACACGTCCACGAACTTTCCGGAATCAAGACGCTTTAGTTCTCCCTGAATGACCGCGAAAAGCGTTTCACCCAGGAGCGCGACCTGAGCGATAGGTTGGCCGGTTGCAATCTTCTCCCCCATCTCTTGCAGGTACACCGAATCCGGCACCGGCTTCCAGAGCTTAGCAGCAGGGGCATGCGGAGCTACTTGCGCCGACACACCGACACACAGAATCCCCACGCAGAATGTACACAATGACATCATCGAAAAACGCTGGCTCATAAGTCTCCCCTGCTCAATCCAATGGACGGCTCGCACGATACCACGAAGCGCTACTTGTATATAGATCGCACTGGATGATCAATCAGAACGCTTTGAACTGCGCAAGCGTGCGACGTGATGGTATAGTGCGGCGATCACGGAGATGAAACCATGCAGATATCACGGCGCGAGTGGATGGCGGCGAGTGCAGCAATAGCGGGCGCGGCTGCCGTTGCAGGAACTGTTAAAGCGAGTGCACAGACTGGCGGCGATGCGTTGCGCCTGCCGAAACTGAGCCTGGCAGCGTATTCCTTCCGGCAATACCTGCCCCAGGACGGCAAACCCGGGAAAATCATGCTCGCGGATTTCTTTGACCTCGCCGCAAGCTGGGGACTGACCGCGGCCGAACCTACCGGCTATTACTTCACTTCAGAAGAATTCCCTTATGTCCATTCCCTGAAAGCCGCTGCGCATAAACTCGGCATCGACATCTCGGGCACCGCGATTCGCAACGACTTCTGCGACCCGGACGCCGTAAAGCGCAAAGCGGACATTACATACGTGAAACGCTGGGTCGACATCGCGCTACACCTCGGCGCACCGCACATTCGTGTGTTCGCGGGCAACCCGCATGCCGGCGTCTCCGACGAACAAGCGACCGTTTGGGCCATCGAGTGCCTGAAAGAATGCGCGGACTATGCGGGCACTCAAGGCGTATATCTTGGCATCGAGAACCACGGCTACCTGACTACTTCGGGCGACACGTTGATGAAAGTCGCTGAAAGCGTCAATCACGAATGGCTCGGCATCAATCTGGATACGGGAAACTTCGACAGCAATCCTTACGAAAACATCGCGCGGGCCGTGCCGCGCGCGGTGAACGTCCAACTCAAACTCGACGTGGCCGGCGACAAGCCGAAGTCGAAAGTGCCTGCTGACTTCGCGCGCATCTTCAAGATACTGCGCGACGGAGGCTACCAGGGTTACGTCGCGCTCGAATATGAAGGCAAGGAAGATCCGTACACCGGAGTGCCGAAATTCATCGAAGACGCGCGACGAGGGTTGAGTGCTTAGCACGCATGCGGCAGCGCAATACGATGGACGCTATTGCGAGCATAACGCTGCCAGCGGCCAGCATCGTCTGCCTGGCCACATCTAATGACACGAGAGCCACCACGGCGCTCAGCACAGCACGTACCGGACTCGCCGCCGACTCATGCCGGGCCAGGATTGCCGCCAGCGCAGGACTGAGCCGATAATACCCATCAACAAACCCCGCGCCCGCAAAATGCGTCAACAAATGCGCATCGCGGAAGGCGCGCAGAATGTTCAGATCATCATGCAACGGCGTGCCGTACGCGGCAGTAGCAATAAAACAACCACCCCCGCCTCCTCCGCCGCTGTCTCCCGAAACGTCCGCAAGACTCCATGGATTGGTTGAAAAATTAACGAATTCGATGCAGGGCGAGCCATCCAGATCGTCGCACGCGAATGCTCCGTTCCCCTCAAAAAACGAGAAAAATCCAACGAGACCGACCGTGTCTGCAATACCGGTTTCGATTTCGTCCTCCGTCAAAGCGCGATCGAAAAAACTGATCTCGTCGATGAGTCCTTTGTAATCTTCATACTGCGAAACGATGCCCACGGCCGCCTGCTTTTCAGAGCCGAAGAACCAGCCTTCCTGTCCGACCGGGAATCCGGACCATGAATCCCAATAATTGCGCATGTCGGTTCGCACCGGGCTTTCCTGGGAATCGATGAGTACACCGTCCACCCACAACTCGAGTGAAGCAGTGGACACACCGGTAAAAATTCGCACGAGCGTAATGCGGTGCCAATTACCGTCGAGCAAACTTGGCACACTGTCCGCGGGGTCGGCCTGAATCGCACGCAGGAATCCGGGGCCTGCGTCTGTCCCATCACCGAAAAGCCACCGCACGCGCCCGGCGCCGTAAAATTGCAGGCTGAACGTGCCGTCCTCAAAAACATTGTTGTTGTGCCCGTCGAGCAGGAAGTTCCCGCCATACCACCAGTCTTCCGAACTGTAGGGCACCGGATCGCCGGCAAACCAATCGGTGAGTTGTTCGGGGTCATCTTGCTCAAAAACACTGTCGGGAAGACCGGCGTTCGGCCTGACCCACAACTCAAGCGTGAACTCGCCGGCGCCAAATCCGGCGGGTATGGTGACCAATTCGCCAAATTCATAGTCGTTGGGCGCATTGACCACGAATTGGGCAGATTGAGCACACGCCGTTGCGTTCAGGCCAAGGCACGCCATGCCCAAGAGGGCTACAAGACTACGCCAGCCCGGCGATAACCCTTTTGAATGCGTCTCCATAGGCGCGTATGCCCCATTCGATATTCAGGTAACGCCGAGATGCGGCAGACTATTTCTTCTTCTCGTCGAGATTTTCTTTCATTTCCTCATCGCTGGGTGTGGCGGTCGCAATCCCATTGGTAGGGACTTCTACTTGCGCCGCCCAAGCAATGGCGTTCAGCACGAGCTTGCGCTGCATGTCGTTTTTCCAGCCGCGATGGAAGTGGCCGCCGGTGAATCCGAAGCCGCGGCCGCCATCCGGGCGTTCGATGGCCCACGCAACATGCTGCGGTTCCCCCGCCGCCACGGCTGCACGCACGGCCGGGTTACCGCTGTGCGGACCATCTTCGCGAACGAGGGTCGAGGCCGGCGGTAACGCGGTGAGAATCGGCGTGACGCCCTTCATGTCTTCCGGAAAACGCATGTGGTAGTACCACTCGTCATTGGTGCCGAAGGGACTGACGCCACGGGTGATCGGGTGATCCGGCAACGACTTGAACTCAGCGTCCCAGTGGGGATTCACGGACCAATGGGCCTCGAAGTAGCCGCCGATCCACTGGAGAAACTTCTCGCCCGAGGGGCTCTTGGGTACTTCAACGCCGTAGTGCAGGCATACGATGCCGACTTTTTTGTCAACGAGATTCTGAATGAAATCAAGGTGCTTATTTGCGTAGTGCCCATCGCCGCCGTCGCAATACATGACGACCGCCGCGACACCGTCGAACACTTTTTCGTCCTTCGGCCAGCTATACCACGAAACTTCGGCGTCAATGTTGGGCATGCCCTCTTCGAGCTTCTTCGCGAGCAGCATGCACCCCGCGCGGTGCTCGTGGTCGCCCGGTCCGTGGCTGGGATTGCCGGCGATGAACAGAACCTTCGTCTTCGCAGCATCCTCAGCAAATGCTGAACCCGTCAAAATAAACGCGGCACACAGTGCCGCCGAGATTACACGTTGATTGCTCATGAATGGGTCCCTCAAAGTCGTGAACTCTATGAATGTACCGATTGGACACGATCGGAGTCCACCCGGCGCCTCCGGCGCGCGGGCTACTGCAAATCCTGAAGCGTTTTTTCGATCAAACGCGGAACGTATGACCGGTAGCGTTCGGGAACATCCGACTCGGCGACGGGCAGTGCCTTAATTTGCTCGAGCCAGGGGCGGGCCTTGCCGTCGAGATGATCCAATGCATTCAACGCAAAACACACCAACGTGATTTCATTGTGGCGCACGTCGGCCATTTTCAGGAGGGATTCCACCGCGGGAGCGAGATCACTCTCGTCGCCCAGGGACGCAATTGCCTCGGCGGCGACAACGCGCAGCACGGGCTCCATGTCATCTGCCAGCGAATGAAACGCTTCGCGCGAATCCGCCCATGCCTGTGCACCGCGCATTCGAACGCCGAGCGCGGCCCAATACCGGACGACGGGATTTGGATCGCTCATGAGGTTCAACAGGGCCTCAAGGTCTTGCGGCCGCAGGCTCGCGGCGAGATTTGCCGTTTCGACTATGCGATTGATTGGATAGCGTAGCGGGTCATTTCGAAATTCGTACGGCGTTGTTCCGTTCAACGCACGCAGCATCGGCTCGGGCATGAAATCGACATCGCGAATTCGGAGCAGATGTGCGTCGAGTGAAGTGCGAAAATTCGCAAGCTCCTGAAGATATTCGGGATCGTTCGCAAGATTCTTCGTCTCATACGGATCGGTCTCGAGATCGTAGAACTCCTCCGGACTCTTCGGTCCCCAGAAATAGGACTGCACCGGATTCAGTTTTCCGTCGCGATACATCTGTTCCCAGATGCGCGTCGTCGGCGTCTCCATCTGATACGCGAGGTGCTGGCCGTGCGGCAGGTGCGGCATGTAGTTACGCACGTATACATAGCGTGCGTTGCGCGCGCAACGGACCAAATCGATACGCGCGTCCATGCGCCCGCGCCCGCCGAAGAGATAGCTGTTCGCGATTGGCGCGCTCACGCCGGCGAACGCCCGGCCCTGCCAGTAATCCGGCGGCTGGATGGCGGCCAGATTCAGCACCGTGGGCGCGAGATCCACAAAACTCACAAGATGATTGTTGGTCTCGCCGGGCTTGTATGCCGGCGGCGCGAGCGCCTTGAACTTGGCCGGCACAACGAGAATGAGCGGCACGCGCAGGCCGGAGTCCATCGCGCTGCGTTTGTGCCTTGGCATGCCGGAGCCGTGGTCGCCGAAATAAAAAATGATCGTTTCTTCACGCAACCCCGCGTCGTCGATTTCCTTGAGACGCGCTCCGAGCTCACGATCCATCAATGTAAGGTTGTCGTAGTAACGCGCCCAGTCCTCGCGCACTTCGGGGGTATCCGGGTGATACGGCGGCACGCGCACACCGGCGGGATCGTGAACGAGCGGGCGTTTCGCGCGGAGCTGGCTCTCGTGCGACACGACGGAATTGAACACGGCAAAGAACGGCTGATTCGCTGCGCGATTTTTCCAGTGGGCTTTGGTGGAGGATTCGTCCCAGATGGATCGGCCCAAGTCGAGGTTGTAGTCCTCCTTCGAATTGTTCGTGCAGTAGTAGCCCGCGGCGCGGAGCAGCTCCGGAAGCAATCGCATGTCCGCCGGGAGCGGCACCGCACTGCGCATATGCTCGGCGCCGATCGCGGACGGGTACATACCTGTAATGATCGCCGTGCGGGCCGGCGCGCACACGGGCCAATTCGACCACACACGCGTGAACCGTTCGCCGCGCGCAGCGAGCGCGTCGAGATTCGGCGTGGTCGCGTAGGTGTCGCCGTAACAACCCAGGTGCGGCCCGTTGTCTTCGCTGGTGATCCAGAGAATATTGGGCCGATCCTGTGCCTGTACGTTGACGGCGGAAAGCATCGCCATGCTTAGCGCCACGATGGTTCTCGCGCAAGAATGCATTGTCGCCTTCCGAAAATGACTTTGGTCCGTCTTCACGAATCAAGGCCGCGCTCCGACTATAATCCATCGCAGGGGTAATCGGCGAGGCCAATCGGGAGGCGGCAGGCATGTACATACGTCACCAAGAGCGGCACAGAACGGATCGTATCGGCTGGCTGCGCGCGGCAGTCCTCGGTGCGAACGACGGTATCGTGTCCACCGCAAGTCTCGTTGTCGGCGTGGCCGCCGCCAATTCCGGGCGCGGCGCCGTGCTCGTCGCCGGCGTGGCGGGGCTCGTGGCCGGCG
>SXGT01809069.1_pt1 | contig 35346 bp, 20 predicted proteins | sample 3176221 | NCBI WGS metagenome assembly SXGT01 (sample SAMN11356862, study PRJNA531348) | freshwater metagenome | isolation source: freshwater sample F1-120 | place: China: Fuxian Lake, Yuxi | collected 2017-12-25 | reverse complement strand
GTCCTGCTGGACTGGGACACCAGGTTCTTCGGGTTTCCGGTTGCCCGTCTCGAAGCGCAGGAGCTGGCACCCGCCGAACTCAGCGATTGTCTGGAGTGGGCACGCGAACGGGGTGTGCGCTGCATCTATGTTCTGCGCGAGCAGGATGACACGATCAGTGCTGCTGCCCTCTCGGCAATCGGCAGCCAAAGCATCGATGAGCGCAGCACCTACACTGCTGTGCTGCGCGCCGATGTCCCGCATCCCTCTGCCGGCATCCGCATCGCACAGGCACTCGATGTGCCGCGGCTGAAGGAGATCGCCGCCGTCGCCTACACCGATGCCCGCTTCTTCGTGGACACGCGCTTCGATCCCGAACGCAGCGCCGCTCTGTACATGACCTGGATCGAGCGCAGCGTGCACGGCGGCGCCGATCTGGTGCTCGTCGAGGGCCCGCTCGGCGCTCCGCGCGCCAGCGCGAGCGTGCACTTTCTCCCCGATCGCGCCCAGATCGGCCTGGTTTCCGTGGCACCCGAAGCGCGCGGCCAGGGTTTGGCCCGGGCACTGCTGCTGGGCCTGATGGAGGCAACCATCCAGCGTGGCCTGACGCGCATGGATGTCGTCACACAGGGACGAAATCTCGCCGCAAGGAAGCTGTACGAGAGCTTGGGCTTCCACCTGACGCGCGTACAATGCTGGCACCACCTCTGGCTGGACCAAGCCCACTGATGAGCCGCTACAAGATTCCGTTCAACAAGCCCTCCTTCGCCGGCAACGAGAACCGCTACATCACTGACGCGATCGCGCGCGGCCATATTTCAGGGGACGGGCACTACTCGAAGTCGTGCCATAAGCTGCTCGAGGAGACACTGGGGGTCGCCAAGGCGCTGCTGACAACCAACTGCACGCATGCGTTGGAGATGAGCGCCTTTCTGGTCGACATCCGTCCCGGTGACGAAGTGATCGTTCCCTCCTTCGCGTTCGTCACGACCGTGAACGCCTACGTTGTACGCGGAGCGAAGCCCGTGTTCGTCGATGTCCGGCCGGACACGCTCAATCTGGACGAGAAGCTCGTTGAGGCCGCCATCACACCGCGCACCAAGGCCATCGTCGCGCTGCACTATGCCGGTGTCGCCTGCGAGATGGAGAAGATCCTGGAGATCGGTCGGCGTCGCGGAATTCCGGTCATCGAGGACAACGCCCACGGTCTCTACGGCAAGTATCGCGGTCGCTGGCTCGGCAGCATGGGCTGCCTCGCCACGCAGAGCTTCCATGAGACGAAGAACTTCACCTGCGGCGAGGGCGGTGCGCTGCTGATCAATGATCCGGCCCTGATTGAGCGTGCCGAGATCATTCGCGAGAAGGGCACCAATCGCAGCCGATTCCTGCGCGGTCTGGTTCACAAGTACACATGGGTCGACATGGGCTCGAGCTACCTGCCCTCGGACATGCTGGCCGCCTTCCTGCTCGCGCAGCTCGAACATCGCGAGGAGATTCAGGGGCGCCGCAAGGCCATCTGGCAGCGCTACGAGCGTGAATTGGCGGGCTGGGCGCGCGCGCAGGGCCTCACGCTGCCGGGGGTCCCCGCGGAATGCGAGCAGGCCTGGCACATGTTCTACGTGCTGTGCCGCGATACGGCCCAGCGCGAGAAGCTGATCGATCATCTGACGGAGCGCGGCATCCTTGCCGTCTTCCACTATCTGCCCCTGCACATGTCCGACATGGGACGCAAGCTCGGCGGACAGCCGGGTCAATGCCCCGTCACCGAGAACATCTCCGCGCGACTGTTGCGGCTGCCTTTCTTCAACTCGCTCACGGATGAAGAGCAAGGCGAGGTGATCGGCGCCTTGCAGGCCTTCCAGGGCTAGGAAACGCAATGAAGGCCAAGTCTCCGCTGCTGAGACTGCTGTACTGGGCTCGTGATCTGCGTTCGCGCGCCCTGTTCGGTGCTCTGCGGGAGCATTGCCGCGGTGATGTGCTTGATGTCGGCGGCTGGGACTTCTTTCTGACAGCGGATGCCAAGCAAGTGCCGTTCGAACGCTGGACGACGCTGGAGCACGATCAGGACCGGTTGCTCAAGATCGAGGATGCACGCGTTCAGGTGGCCTACGGCGACGGCTGCCGCATGAGCTTCGCTTCGGAGAGCTTCGACACGGTACTCAACATCCAGGTGCTCGAGCATGTCTTCGAACCGATCCGAATGGTCGAGGAGTGCGCGCGTGTGCTGAAACCCGGCGGCAAGGGCGTCTTCCTGATCCCGACCACATCGACGATGCACCTCGCCCCCCACTATCACTACAACTTCTCGCGCTTCTGGATCCGCGAGGCCTTTGCTCGCGCAGGACTCGAGATCGTGGAGCTGCGCCCGCTGGGCGGGGTGTGGTCCACCTTTGCCTCCCGGGCGCTGTTCTTCTTCCTGCAGGCATTCCGCGCCCCGGGAATGACCGACCGTGAGATCCGCAGAAACGCCCTTTTCTACCTGTTGTTCCCGCTGCAGGCACTGGTCGCCCTCCTGATGATCCCCTCCTGCCTGATCTTGTCCTTGGGCGATCTCGCCGAAGAGCCGAACAACCATCTGGTGATCGTGCGCAAGCCCGCCCGGACCTGAGACGGACTCATGGCTCTGGAATGCGCCTGCGCGCTTTCCCACCATGGAGCCCATGATGATCTCGACCTTGGCCCTGTCCGGAGATTCGTTCGGACACCAGCTCCCCCTGTGGAGCATGGCACCCTTCATCCTGCTGCTGCTGGCGATCGCGGTTCTTCCGCTGATCGCGGGTCACTGGTGGGAGCACAACCGCAATCGTGCGATTGTCGCGTTCGGTCTGGCGATTCCATTCGTGCTCTGGCTGTGGACGAGCTTCCCCGAGCAGGCTCCGACCTCGCTGATGCACTCGATCGAGGAGTATGTCTCCTTCTTCGCGCTGCTGGGAGCGCTCTACATCATCAGCGGAGGCATCTACATCCGCGGATCGCTCAACGGCACCCCGGGGTCCAACTCATGCATGCTCGCCATCGGTGCGGTGCTGGCCAATCTGATCGGCACGACCGGAGCGTCGATGGTGCTGATCCGGCCATTCCTGCGCGCCAACAAGTCGCGCCAGAAGCGTGTGCATCAGGTCGTCTTCTTCATCTTCGTGGTTTCCAACTGCGGCGGCCTGCTGACTCCTTTCGCCGACCCGCCGCTGTTCCTCGGCTTCCTCAAGGGCGTGCCCTTCGAGTGGACCCTGCAGCTGTGGAAAGAGTGGATCATCGTCAACGCGGTGCTGATCACGCTGTTCCACTTCATTGACAGCGCCGTGCTCTCCAAGGAGGAGAAGTCACGCTCCGGATCGCAGCTGGAGGATGCCATGAAGCACGAGCCCGTCGGCATCGACGGCAAGCTGAACATCCTGCTGCTCGGAGGCATCGTGCTCGCGATCCTGGGCAAGGCACAGGGCTGGTTCACGGGTGGCGTGCCCTGGGCCTTCGGAGTGCAGGAAGGCGTCATGGCAGCCTGCGGCGTCGTCGGCTTCCTGATCACCAGTCCCGCGATCCGCAAGGCCAATGCCTTCACCTTCGGTCCGATCATCGAGGTGGCGATCCTCTTCGGCGGCATCTTCCTCACGATGATCGCGCCGATGCAGATCCTCAACGCGCGTGGCGGCGAGCTCGGCATTTCGCAGGCCTGGCAATACTTCTGGGCCACGGGCATGCTGTCCTCGTTCCTCGACAACGCCCCCACCTACCTGACCTTCGCTGCCGTGGCGGCTGGAAAAGCCGGCATTCCGCTGGAGGGCCACTATCTGGCGACCTTCCTGCAGGGGGCAGCTGAAAACGCGACCACTCTGATGGCCATCTCCTGCGGCGCCGTGATGATGGGAGCCAACACCTACATAGGAAACGGTCCCAACTTCATGGTGAAGGCGATCGCCGAGGAGAACGGCGTCAAGATGCCGAGCTTCTTCGGCTACATGCTCTGGTCGGTGGGCATCCTGATTCCGATCTTCATCGTGCTGACCTTCATCTTCTTCTGATTGAAGTCAGCCGACTGAAAATCCGGCTCAGCAGCCCCGGGCGCGCAAGGCCCTCGAGCTTCAGAGCCTCGAAGGCCGAACGAATCCCGGCCAATTCCGCGGCGGAGAGCGCAAGCTCTCCGCCGCGCACATTTTCCAGCACCTGCTCCGGATTGCGCGCTCCCACGATGGCGCAGGTAACTCCGGGCTGGGCAATCGTCCAGGCGATCGCTACCTGTCCAAGCGTGGCACTGTGCCGGTCGGCTATCGGCTGTACCGTGCGCTCGAGCACCTCGAGCACACGCCGGCGGTTTTCCGGCGTGAAGGTCGGGCGCTTGTGGCGTGCGTCATTCGCGGGAAAGCTGCGCTCCGGGGTGACCTTGCCGGTCAGCAGGCCCTGCTCCAGCGGCGAATACACCAGCGTTCCCACCTGATTGCGGATGCACCAGGGCAGGATCGCGCGCTCGGCCTCGCGCGCCACGAGCGAGTACTTGGGCTGCTCGCTCGCCAGCGGAATGTCACCCAGCGCCTGCTTCGCCTCCTGAAGCATGGCGGCATCGAAGTTCGATACTCCGATGGCTCGCACCTTTCCGGCACGGTGCAGGTTGGCGAGTGCCTGCATCGTGTCTGCGATGCGGGTCGTCGCATCGCGTCTGTGGACCTGAATCAGATCGATGCGATCGGTCTTGAGGCGCTTGAGGCTGTCTTCCACCTCGCGCACCACGGCCCAGGGCCGCGAGTTGCGATAGACGCGCAAGGGCTGGCCGGCGTTGCCGATGGTCTCGAAGGCGAACTCGCCGCGTGTATCCGTCCAGTTGAAGCCGACCTTGGTGAAGATCTGCACGCGGTCGCGCCGGCCGGCGATCGCACGGCCGACCACCTGCTCGGAGTGTCCGAAGCCGTAAACCGGCGCGGTGTCGATCGCATCCATGCCGCAGTCGATCGCAGCCTGAAGGGCGCGCTCGGCCTGCGCGTCATCGCTGCCCCCCCATTGCCAGCCGCCGATCGCCCACGCGCCGAGCACGACGGTCGGCACTTGCAGTCCGGATCGGCCCAGCTCGCGATGCTGCATGGATTCAGCGCGCCAGATCGCGGCTCATGCCCTCGCGCAGGAGGTGAACACGGTAATCACCGCCCCCTGCGGGCTTGCCCTTGGCGGGCACTTCCACGCTCGCACCGCGGGGATCGACGATCAGCACCTGACCCTCGCCAAGCGCTTCCACTCGCGTTCCCTGCACGATCGCTGCCGTGCGCTCATCGACACCGATGCCCACCAGATGCGGGTGATCCATCAAGGAAGAGAGCAGACGATGAAAGCGACGGCGACGCAGGAAGTGCTGATCGACGATGGCCCAGTCGAGCATGCCCAGCCCGCGCTTGGTCTCGACGGTCTGCGAGCGGACGAAATTGAGCCCGTTGTCCTGCTCATCGCCGCCTTCGATTTCGCCGGTGATCATCACCTCGGACATCACGGCGGCCCCGGCGCTGGTGCCACCGACCACCGCTCCTTGCCGGTACCGCGCCCGTATCGCGGCCGGTAGATTCGGACCCAGTGCATCCATCAGCCGCGTCTGGACACCACCGGGAAACCAGATCAGATCGGCTTGCGCAACGAGGCGCAGAGCCTCCTCTTCCTGTCCGGGGTCCGCGACGACGGCGCTGGCGGCACCGCGCTCCTTCCACATCTGGCAGACTTCCGGGCCCGTCTCGGGCAGCTCAGAAGCCTGCGGAAAGACGACGACCTTGGCCTGCTGACCACCGGCGAGCTCGATGGTGCGCTCCTGAATGGACTGGGTCGTGCCGCCGCCGCCGACGATCACCAACCAGCCCTCGCGCGGCTTGTTGGCAGCGCAGGATCCCAGCAAGAGCAGCAGCCACAGCATCCCGATGCGTGAAAAGACGGAGTCCATGGGCTGCGATGCTACCCGCCGCGAGCGTATGCTGCTCGCGCGAGATGACTTCGATTCCTTCGAACGAACGGCGCCGGGACTGGCAGCTGGCGATCGCCATCGCGGCACTGGCTTGGATCGTGCGCTGGATCTATCTGCAGGGCGCGCAGGCCGTGCCCATGTTCGATGCGCTGATCGAGGACGGACAGTCTTATGGGGAATGGTCGGATCGGCTTGCCGCGGGCGACTGGCTGGGCAAGGAGATCTTCTATCAGGCTCCGCTCTATCCCTACTTCCTGGGGGTGGTGAAGGCACTGCTGGGCTCAGATCTGCAGACGATTCGTCTGGTGCAGATCAGTCTGGGCGCGCTCGCCTGCGCGCTGCTGTTCGCTGCGGGTCGAGTCCAGTTCGGCCGCAGAGCGGGTGTTGCCGCGGGACTGCTTCTGGCGCTGTACCCCTCGGCCATCTTCTTCGATGCCTGCATCCAGAAGGCCAGTCTCGGTCTTCTGTGGGGTTGTGCATTGCTGCTCTCGATCGCGCTTCTCCACCAGCGGCGGACCGTGACACGCTGGCTGTCGCTGGGTGCGCTTCTTGGCTTGATGATGCTGACACGGGAAGAGTCCATCCTGTTGGTGCCCGCACTCCTCCTGTGGGGACTTTTCGGTCTGCGCGAGCGCAACTGGAAGCACGGCGCAGCGCTGATCGCGGGTCTCGCGCTGGTGCTGGGACCCGTCGCATGGCGCAATCACGAAGTCGGCGGCGAGTGGGTTTTGACCACATCGCAGGCGGGTTCGAACTTCTACATCGGCAATAGCCCGGTCGCCAACGGCACTTATGTGCCCCTGAAGCCTGGTCGCAGCAATGTTGCCTACGAGCGGCGCGATGCGATCGATCTCGCAGAAGCGGAGAGCGGCCGCAAGCTGAGCCCCAAGGAAGTGTCTGACTTCTGGTTCGCGAAGAGCTGGGCGTGGATCCGCGAGCAGCCGGCCGACTGGCTGGCACTGATGTTTCGGAAGCTGGTGCTGCTGATCAATGCCTACGAGATGCCCGATGCCGAGGACATCTACTTCTACGAGCGCTATGTGCCGCTGTTGCGCGGACTCAACTGGGTCCTTCCCTTCGGTGTGCTTGTGAGCCTCGGTTTCGCGGGACTGTGGACCACTCTTCGCCGCTGGAGGGAACACTCCGGCGTGCTGATCGTGCTGGCGGTGGCTGCCGCAGGCGTACTCGCGTTCTACGTTTTCGCGCGCTATCGCTACACGATGATCCCGGGCCTGACACTGTTCGCCGGAGTTTTCCTCGCGGACCTTCTGGACGGGGAGCTGCGGCGGGAGCGCGGCCGCTGGATTGCGCTGATCCTCGCCGCCGTGGCGGTCAACTGGCCGCTGCACTCGCGCGATTTCCAGCTCCCGCAGGCCTACTCCAATGCCGCGATCACGCTTGAGAATCGCGGACGGCGCGCCGAAGCCGTGGAACTCCTGCGCAAGGCCCGTGAGCTCGCTCCAGGCAACGCGCAGATCCACGGCAATCTCGGCCTGATGCTGGAGCGCTCCGGCCAGTTTGCGGAGGCGGAGCAGTACTATCGACAGGCCATCGTCTTGCGCGGCACGAACGTCTACGACCATCTTCGACTTGCCAATCTGCTGGCGAGCCGAGGCGCATCGGCGGAGTCTCTGCGCGTATTGCTCGTTGCCGAGAGCATGGCTTCCAACGACGCTGTCGCGTGGCGCGATGCCGGCACGATTTATCTGCAACTGCGCGACTACGCCAACTCGCGGCGCTGTCAGGAACGCAGTCTCGAGCTGCGTCCGGATCAGACCGAACCGCGTCTGCGTCTGGTGTGGATTCTCTCCGCGGCACCCAAGGCCGAGTTGCGCGATGGAGCGCGTGCGCTGCGGCTGTCGGACGAACTGCTACAGGCCGGTCGCAAGGATGCGGGCGTCCTGGAAGCGCGCGCCGCTGCACTGGCAGAGCTGGGTCGCTTCGAGGAGGCGGTAAGCGTCATGCAGCAAGTCGAATTCAGCGGGCAGACCATCCCCGCAGGCCATGCCGAGCGGCGTGCGCAGTATCAGGCGCGCCAGCCCATGCGTTTGCCCTGAGCGGGCGCGCTCTCGGATCGGCCCGACAGTGCACGCATGCTATCCTCTCCTGCCATGCCCATCGGTAAGCTCCCCATCCGCGCCCGCACGGCCACGCTCTTCGAAATCGAAGGGCGTGAACGCGTCATGTTCGCGGGCTGTGACTATTTGGGACTGTCGCACCATCCCGCGCTGATCGAAGCCCTGATCCGCGGAGCGCGCGAGCACGGCATCTCCAGCAGCGGATCCCGCACCACCAGCGGCAATCGAGTCGTCTACGACCGGCTCGAAACGCGTCTGGCCCGCTTTCTCGGCACCGAAGATGCCGTGATCTCCTCCGATGGCTATATCGCCAACCTGCTGGCAACGCAGGCTCTGCAGCAGCGCTTTGCGAACGCGCTGGTCGATGCGGACGCGCATGTCTCCGTGGCGGATGCCTTTCGCGCCACGCGCATTCGACCGAAGTCGTTCACATCAGGCGCCGAGCTGCGCGAAGCGGCCGCTGGCCACCGCGGCGAGCCGCTGCTGATCGCCAGCGACGGTCTCTACCCGGCCGCGTGCAAGATTGCGGATCTGCCGCTGTTTCTGAGCCAGCTGGGTACTGCCGGTGGGGCGGTTTTGATCGATGATTGCCACGCCATCGGCGTGCTGGGTGCGAGCGGCAAGGGCTCGCTGGAACACCACGGGACGCATGATCCCCGCATCATGGTCAGCGGCACCTTCTCTAAGGCATTGGGCTGCCACGGAGGCTTCGTGGCCGGTTCGCGGGAGAACATCGAGGCCGTTCGCACGCAGGCGCATGCCTATGTCGGATCAACAGCCTTCCCTGCCGCGTTGGGCGAAGCAGTTCTCGCCGCGCTGGAGCTCGTCGATTCGACAGCCTCCCCTCTGCCTGCGCTGAGATCCAATCTGGAGCGCGTGCGCAGCGGTCTGCAGCAACTGGGCATCGACGCCCACTCCCAGCCGATCCCGGTCTTCGCCTTGAAGCTCGGCTCCAAGGAACGCATGCGTGCGCTCCACGAGCATCTCTATGCTCATGATCTGTTCGTTCCGCTCGTCGAGTACCCCGACGGAAGGGGGGCGTACCTGCGGATCGCGATGTGCGCGGTGCACACAGCCGAGGACCTTGACCGCCTGCAGGCCGGCCTCAAGAGTGCTCTGCATTCCTGCCCATGAAGGCGCGCATTCTCCCCGACGAAACCCTGCGGAAGCTGGCGGCGCAGCACGGCACGCCTCTGTATGTCTACAGCGCCGCCGTGATCCGCGAACGAGTGCGCGAGCTCGGGGGCTTCGACCGCATCCGCTATGCACAGAAGGCCAACGCCCACCCTGAAGTGCTGCGATTGCTGCGCTCGCTGGGTGTCGTGGTGGATGCCGTCTCCGCGGGTGAAGTGCGACAGGCCCTCGCCGCCGGCTATCAGCCCTCGGAAATCGTCTACACCGCCGATCTCTTCGATCGTCGTGCGCTCGAAGAGCTGCGACGGCACCCGCTGCCGGTCAATCTCGGCTCGGACTTCATGATCGAGCAGTACGCGGAGCTGCGCGAGAAGAGCGGCGGACCGCGCGACATTCTGCTGCGCATCAATCCGGGCTTCGGACACGGTCACGCACGCAAGGTCAACACCGGCGGCGAAACCTCCAAGCACGGCATCTGGTTCGAACAGCTCAGGGATTGCGTGCAGCGTGCCGTGCGTTGCGGTCTGCGCGTGCACGGCTTGCACCTGCACATCGGCTCGGGTACCGACTTCGATCACCTCGTGCGGGTGTGTCAGGCGATGGAGCAGCTTTGCATGGTGGCAGAGGAGGCCGGCGCGCACATCGAGGTACTCTCCGGCGGGGGAGGCCTTCCGATCCCCTACCGCATGGGTGAGCCGCGTCTGGATCTCGTGCGCTACAAGGCCGCGTGGATGGAAACGCGCCAACGCATCGCGCAGCGACTTGGTCGCACGATCACGCTCGAAGTGGAGCCGGGGCGTTATCTGGTTGCGGAAAGCGGCCTGCTGCTGACTGAGGTCCGCGGCGTCAAGCAGTCCGGCTCCGTGCGCTACGCGATCGTCGATGCGGGCTTCCACAACCTGATTCGTCCGGCGATGTACGGTGCCTATCACCAGATCAGTGCTCTGGGGCAGACCGAACGCACCGCCACACGGCCCACCGTTGTCGCCGGACCGCTGTGCGAATCCGGCGATGTCTTCACGGTCGACACGCTCGGCCATCTGCTGCCGCAGGCGTTGCCGGACCTGACCTGCGGAGATCTGCTCTGCATCCACGACACCGGTGCGTACGGTGCAAGCATGGCCTCGACCTACAATGCGCAGCCGCTTGCCGCGGAAGTACTCGTCGACGGCTAGGCGAGATCGAAGAAGAGCACCTCGGCCGCCCGAGCGTCCTTGAAGCTCACAAGCGGTTCCTTTTCCACCGCGAGCGCATCACCGGCTTGAAGAGCCGTGCCATTGACGGTGATGCTGCCGCGCGCGCAGTGGATCCAGGCGCCGCGACCGGGAGCCAGCGTGCGGGGCGCGGGATCCTTCCCGTCGGCTCTCGCGATCAGCAGCCGCGCATCCTGATGGATACGGATCACGCCCTGCTCGCCATCCGGCGAGGCCAGCAGCACCCACTCGCCGCCATCCAGTGCGTGCTTGAAATCCCTCTGGTCATAGCGTGGCTGCAGGCCCGCGCGTTCCGGAAGCAGCCAGATCTGCAGCAGATGCACACCCTGCGCGGCAGAGTGATTGAACTCGCTGTGCCGCACGCCGCTTCCTGCGCACATGTACTGGAGCTCACCGGGCCGGATCACCGATCCGTTGCCCATGCTGTCGCGGTGCTCCAAGGCCCCATCGAGCATCCAGGTGAGGATCTCCATGTCGCGATGGCCGTGCATCGGGAAGCCCGCACCCGGCGCGACGCGATCTTCGTTGATCACACGCAGGCTGCGATATCCCATGTGATTCGGATCGAAGTAGTCCGCGAAGGAAAAGCTGTGGCGGGCCCTCAGCCAGCCGTGATCGGCCTGCCCGCGCTCCCCGCTCTTGCGAAGTCTCTGCATGGCGGGGATCATCGCCCATGCCTGTCCGGCTGCCATGATTTTTTTCGCCACCCTTGCGTTGTTCCTCGCGGCGGACCGCGTTCCCGACTCGCCTGTTCTGGAGGCGCGACTGCGCGCGCACTCGCCGCAGCTGGCAGACCGGCTGGCACAGGCCAAGAGCCTGCGCCTGCAGATGCTGCTCAGCTTTGGCGACCAACGCCTCGGTTATCGCGTGGACGCCGAATACTTCTACCCCGCGAGCGCCATCAAGCTCTGCGCCGCGATCGCCGCTCTGGAGAAGTGCGCTGAGCTCGAGCGCGACACGCCCGGTCTCTCCATCGATACTCCACTGCTCATCGAGCCGTGCTTTGCCGACTCGAAGCGCTGGAGCGAAGATGCGAGCAATCTGCAGGGTGGTCTGCCGACCCTGCGGCACGAAGTGCGCAAGCTGTGCCTTGTCAGCGACAACCCCGCCTTCAATCACCTCTATGAGTTCGTCGGCCAGCGCGAGCTCAACGAACGCATGTGGCGCGCCGGCTTGACCTCCACGAAGGTGTTGCATCGTCTGAGCGAGGCGCGTACCCCGGAGGAAAACCGCCGCGTCCCCGCCGTCTCATTCCAGCGCGAGGGCAAGTCGCTGCTCAGCATCCCCCCTCGCACGGATTCCCCCATCACGGGCAACTCCGGTCTGCCGGGCATCGAGATCGGCGAGGCCTGGCTGCGCGGAGATGAGCGCGTCGAGGGTCCGATGTCCTTCGTCGACAAGAACCGCATCGCGCTCGTCGACCTGCAGGAGATGGTGCGCGCACTGGCGGAAAACCGCTCATTCCGGCTGCCGCAAAGCTCGCGTGCCCTGCTGCTGGAGTCAATGACGCAATACCCTGCGGAATCCGCCAACCCGCGCTATGCGCGCGAGACCTATCCGGATGAATGGGGCAAGCCCTTCCTGCCGGGACTCGAACGCGTGTTCCCCAAGGACGAGTGGAAGATCGCCAACAAGATCGGCGTTGCCTACGGGTTCACCGTCGACAACGCCTGGATCGTGAACGAGAAGCGCAAGCTGAGCTTCTTCCTCAGTGCCGTCGTCTACACCAATTCCGACGGCGTGCTCAACGACAACCGCTACGAGTACACGACGGTTGCCAAGCCACTCTTCGCGGATCTGGCGGAGGTTGCCGCGCGACTGGTCATGGAAAACCAGCCGCGCTGAAACTCAGTTATCGCGACCGGCCGCGGCGCCGGAGCGCGAGAGCTCCTGCAGATGCGGCATGATCGCCTTGCGGCGCGTCTGACGCTGTTCGCGCGCGGAGTCCGTCTGCTCGTCCAGCGTCGTGTTGGGCGAGTCGAACAGCGAGGAGTAGGCGAAGATCGCATAGCCGCGGAAGCCGCGCAGCGAAGCCTCGAGCTGGTCCGCGGAGAGTTGGACGTTGTTGTCGACCTTGACACCCATCACGACCTGCGTGTCCTTCGCCACCGGACGCCAGGCAGCCAGTCGCTCGTCAAACGTGCTGCGATCGCGCGCGTAGTTCATCGGGTACACCGCATCGAGCAGGCCTTGATCGATCCATGCGGTCACGTCCTGGAAGTGCTCACGCTTGGCCTTCTCCGGAACCGGCCCCACGGCCGCCGAGAGCTCGATGTACGGCTTGTTGTTGTTGATCATCCGACGAACGTCGCGCACCAGCTTGGTGACCTGATCCGCGCGCCAGTTGGTCCACGCTTCCGGATCGGCATCCGGAGTCGTGTTGGTTTCCGCCTTGAACAGTGAGAGCGTCTCGCGGTCGCGCGGATAGTCCGCACCCGGCTTGGTGACGCCCTTGATCTCCTCGTTGGGCAGACGGATGTAGTCGAGGTGCACCCCATCGATCGGGTAGCGGCCGACGACATCCTCGACCACGTCCACGAGATACGCGCGCACCTCAGGCAGGCAGGGGTTCACGCTGACGTAGAAGCGTTCGGCCAGCGGTTGACGCTCGCCCTGCTGGTCGTACCAGAACCAATCCGGCTTCCTGTTGTACAACTGCTTGGGATCGCTCGGGGGAGTGGCTCCCCACCAGCCGGGCATCATGTTGATCCAGGCGTGCAGGCGCAGATCGCGCTTGTGAGCGGCCTCGATCGCCACCGAGAGCGGGTCAAAGCCAGGATCGCTGAAGTTGAACTGCTCCGCCCAGGGCTCGTAGGACGAGCGGTAGAACGCCGTCGCGTTGCCGCGCACCTGGAACAGGATCGTGTTGCAGCCCGCGAGCTTGCACGCTTCTGCGATCCGCTCGATGTCCTCGGGCGTCTGGTAGTCGAAGCGCGTGACCCACATGGCGCGCGTCACGGGGCGCGCCTTGGGCAGCGAGACACTCTGGCAACCCGCGCCGAACAGCGCGGTGATGGAAATCAGCAGGACAAACAACGAACGCAAGGTGTGAGACATGAACTTTCCTGATCCGTGCGCGCTCAGAGAAGCGCGCGTTCCCCTCAGTCCGCGCGGTGGCGCGCGAACCAGCAGTTGAGCGCGAAAAACGCCCCGCCGCAGAGCGGAACATACCAAGCAGAAGCGAGCGGAAGCCAGTTCCATCCCTCGTCATGCCAAGGGTTGCGCTCCACCGGAACACGCCCATGGCGGCTCAGCCAGTCGGCGAACAGAAGCCAAGCCAGCACGACCGCCAGATCCACGAGCGCCGCCAGGCGCCTGCGGTGACCGAAGAACTCGACCAGCGTGCGCGATCCCACCCACAGCAGCGCCAGTGTGATCCATATGACTCGCAGACCCGGTGTCGCTCCCGCAAACAGGGCCCAGGCCCCGGATGCCACCAGCGCCAAGGCCCAGAGCCCGTCTCCCAGCTTCGGTCGCAGACCCAGCCAGTGCGCCGCCAGCAATCCGCCCAGCACGCCCCACGCCACCCGCGTCAGCCACGCGAAGGTCTCCGGAGCGTCTTGCATCGGCCAGTTCCTGAACAGCAGCGCAACCAGACCGGACAGCAGGATGCCGGCACGCAGCCAGCGCATTCGGTCCATGCTGCGCGCCCCATCCGTTGCGTGCGCCAGCCAGGCCGTACTGCCGTGCAGAGCCAGCGCCAACCAGCCCAGCGCCACCACCCAGATGCCCTGCGGCCCCATCAGCAGGCGCATGCGCTCGACCCAGTGGCGGCCGTCAGGACCAGCGCTCCACTCCAGAGGTGTTCGTTCCTGCCACGCGAACAGTGCGACCCCGATTCCAACCAGCAGGCTCAGCGGCAGCAGATACAGCAGCGAAGTCCACAGCGTGCGGCGAGCGGCGGCCAGGTTGCCGCCGCGGAGCAGACGCTCGCGCAGCAGCGGATCCGCGCCCAGCAGCACGAGCGCTTGAACGGTGCCAAGCGTCAGACCGCTCAGCAGGGAGGCGTTTGCAGCCGCGTCGGAGCGCAGATCCAGGGGCAGGTGCTTGCGCGCGCCGACGAAGACCTTCAGATAGGTGTCCCACCCACCGCCCAAAGAAGAGCTAAGTACTATCCATATATAAGCTAAAGACCCAATAAAGAGCAGTACGAGCACCCCCTCCCAGAGCCGGGTTCGCAAGCCTGCCAGACCACACGCAGCCAGCAAGACCCCCAGCGCACACCAACCGACCTGCGCCTGCGTGCAACCTGCAAGCAGACCCACCGCGAGCAGCAGCCCGGCCGTGCGCGCGGCCAGACCGACGCCGACTCCAAGGCTCCAGACCCACTCACCCATTGCGCCGTGATCGGGCAGAGCTCCCGAATACCAGCGCGGCAGTATCCAGCGCGCGAGGATCCAGCGACCGAGCACCGCTCCCGCGAGCGCGCTGGTCACGATCGACAGGCCGTTGCCCGGCTGCATCGCCAAGAGCGGCACTCCCAGCACACCCAAGGCCGCCAACTCCAGCAAGGCGATGCCCAGGGCGGCGTTCATGCACCCTCCAGTGCGTGGGCTGCTGCGCCCAGCGCCGGAGCGGCTCGCAGCGGCGAGGCGACAAGGAAGTCGGGACGCAGCTGGCCGTGCTCCAGATAGTGAGAGAGCCACTCCGCCTCAACTCTGGACCGCAACCGCTCGGCCAGCGCGCTCTCGGCCGGTTGGCGCAGGTAGGGCGCGAGTTCCTCATCGGCCATCAGCACGCCCAGACGCTGCCCGAGTACCACCCGATCCAGCAGCACATCGGGAGCCAGGGCTTCGATTCGCAGGAACAGCAACTGGGCAAGCACTTCCGCCGCCGCGGCGAGCACTCCCTGCGCATCGGGATCGCCCTGCTTGGCGAGCTGCTCGGGATAGGCTCCTTCTTCCAGCGGCACGGCGCGGTTGGTGCGCTGCGCGAAGCTTGCGTTGATGCCGCGCGCACTGAGTTGATCCTCGCAGGAAACTCCGGGCATGAACTCCAGTTGCCAGGCTTTGGGCAGGCCCAATGAGTCGATCGAGACGATCCTGCCGTGCAGCTTGAAGGACTCCGCAAGCCCCGTGCCGCCACCGAGATAGTAGGCGTGCTGCAGGCCGGACAGATGCCCTTCGAGCGCGAGGTTCTCCCCATGGGCGCAGGCATCACCATCCGAAATGAGCGGCGGTATCGGGGCGACCAGCTCCAGCGAACGCTCGCGCAGGCCCTGCTCGACCCCGTCAAGGAAATCGGGGATGCGCGGTCCGTTGCGCATCACAACGATGCCGCGGCCGTTCGCGGACTTCAGGCCGGGCATGCAGATCCCGACACGCAGACGCCGGCGACCGGCGTCCTCCGCCACCAGTTGAATGGCGCGCACACAGGCCTCGACCCAGGCCGCCGCCTGCTTCGACTCCGTGAGCGTGGGGCGTGGCTGCTCACGCTCGAACAGCTGGGTCTTCATCTGAGCAGGGCGGAAGCCGCGCACGCGCTCGTAGATGATGGCGGCGTTGGCCACGCCCAGCGCCAGGCGCTGGACGCCGTCGACCTCGACGCGCCGCACCTCGTGCGCCTTGACCTCGGTGGCGCCCCCGTCGAGCCCGATGAGCAGCTCTTCTTCGGTGGCGCGCAGCTTCTTGCGGGGGATGCGGGGCATGGAACGGCCCCGATTCGAACGACTGCGACCGCCACGGTCAACGAAACGAGGGGAACACCCTTGCCGGGCCCGCCGTCCGAGGAGTCAGGGAGCGGCCGCCTCTCTCTCAGGAGTTCAGATCCTGGCGCTTCTCATCTCTCTCGCGCCCAGCGATCGGGAGGTGGCCGCATCCCCCCCATGCACGGGTGCCGGAAAGGAATTCCCGGCGGGGAGATTTTCGGAAATCGATCCGACCTCGCTGTCCGGCCCGGTTTACGGTTCATCATGACCGCAACCCAAACCGCATGGGTCTGCGCCGCCAGCGTTCTCTTTCTGGCCGGCTGCGACATGAGCAAAACTTTCACGCCGATTGAATCACCGGAGCCCGCTCTGGCGGCCAACGGCACATGGATGCTCCAGACGCGCATTCTCGAAAGCGCCTGCGAGAGCACCGAAGGCAAGAATATGGTGATCAGCGTTGTGCAGAACGGAGGCAGCGCGCAGATCTTCCTCGATGCCGACGGCGATGGTTCCTTTGCGGAGCTGATTCAGCTGCCTGCTTCCATCTCCGGCAGCCGCCTGCGTGCCCTGGGTCAGTATGAGAACGGCGGATGGATGCACCACGTCGACCTCACTCTGGAGGGCATCGTGTGGGGTTCGATGACCGGCAGACTGGAACTGGAGACCACGCCGATCGCCGGACAGGCCGACCCGATGTCGGGCTGCGTCACGAGCGAGGCCGTCACCGCCATCAAGATCGGCAACCCGCCGCAGTTCGATCTCAGCGGCGGCTGGGATGTGGCGCAGACCACGGCCTTCGCCACCGGCCCTCTGCAGGCCCTGACCGGATCAACCACGGATCTGGGCTGGAAGATCCGCCAGGACAGCGACCCGTTCCTGCGCGGCGTCTTCACGATCGGCTCGAGCGACGACCGCGAGTATCTCGGCGTCGTCAACGACAGCCAGATCATCGTCGGCGGCACGTTCACGGCGTACGGCTATGACTTCCATGTCACGTACTCGACGCTCAATGCGCACGATGATGACATGTCCGGACAGCTGCTCGCGAAGTACGGCCCGAACAAGGAGTTCGAGATCGGCTGGAACATCGTCGCGCACCGTCCCTACGGGGTCGGCAACGGCTCGACGCTGCAACTCTCCAGCTCTACGGATCAGAGCGTCACGCTGGTCGACAGCCGCGGCGGGGTGCATTCGCTGCAACTGCACGCGGGCGATGAAGCGCGGGTGCGTGTGCCGGCGGGCCTGACACGCCTGATGAGCGGTTCGAAGCAGGAAACCCTGCTGCTTGAGCCGCAGACCAGAGCCGCGCTTTCGCTGCAGCCGTGATCGCAGGACTCAGCGCGTCCTGCGCTTGAGCCGGATCAGGAGCGGAGAATCGCTGACGAATGCGTGGCCGGGTTGCACCGAGAGCGGGTAATCGCCCCACCACTCGCCTGCGGCCCAGCACGTGCTCTCCATGCCAAGCTCGTCCAGCCGCACCAGGAAGCGCGAGAACAGCTCGTGCCAGCGCGGCTCGTCTCTGGGCACGCCGTACTCACCCAGGAATCCGCGCACCTGATTGCGCCGACACCACTGAGCGAAGTCCTCGAGGCGATCCACCGCGCGGTCCAGAATGCGCGGATCGCGGCGCGCTTCTTCCTCGAAGCTGATCTGGTAGCGTCCGCTGCCGTCTTCGTCGAAGTAGCAGTGCGCCTCGTAAACGATGTTGCCGGCCGGATCACGGATCCAGGCCTCGGGACCGTTGGCAACCGTCCAGCGATAGCTCTTGGACCACTCGAGACCCGCGACATAGATCGCCGTGCGGGCATCCTGCCTGCGAATCGCCTCGACGGCTTGCTGGGAGATCGCCTTCCAGTCCGAACCGCCCATGTCATGGGGCTCGTTCATCAGGCCGTAACCGTGCAGTGCGGCATCGTCGCGGAACTCCTGCGCCAGCCGTGACCACAGATCGGCGAAGTGCTCGCGGCTGACCGGAGCGCGGTCACCGGAGCGCTCGTCGATGATGAACTCGCGCGAAGATCCGCCCGCAACCGGCAGCGCGTAGCGGCCGTAGTTGTGCACATCGAGGATCACGCGGCACTCGTAGCTGCGAGCGAGATCCACGAAGCGCCTCAGGCGCTTGAGCTCGGCGGCATCAAGATCGCAGCCCAGCTCCGGCTGGATCCGTTCCCAGCGGAAGGGCAGACGGATCAGGCGAATGCCATGCCTCGCGAAGTACGCGATGGTGCTCTCGCCGTTGTAGGTCCAGTCCTTACCGAACTGACCGCGAGCGGCGGCGGAGAACCCGGGCTTCTCGTGACCGAATTCCGCTCCCGCCAGATTGATGCCGCGCAGCAGGTTCACTTCAGGCTCCTGCTCGCATGCGCTCGCCGCCACGGCCATGAGAACCGTTGCGGCGAGGCGGACGATCGTGAACGGTCGCAAGAATCACGCCCCCATCTCTTCACATCATGGGTGCCATTGCAAGCCCTTGCAGATCAGGGCCAGCGGAGCGTGAGGAACGCCGACACCGACGAGGTGTCCAGCACCGACGATGAAAGCGCCTGGGTGCGCAGGTCGATCCCGGCCCAGTTGGTGAAGTCGTAGTGCGCGCCGAGCCAGAATTCCTGGAAGGTCTTCGACTCGTCGTCGATCGCCGCGCGCAGACCGATCGAGTACCAGAACTCGTTGGCGCCGATGAAGTAGTCCTCGTTGAGCCAGTGCTTCCACTCGGCGATTGCGGAGAACAGGACATAGCCGCTCGGCGCGAAGTACGGGTGGTTGAGGTTGCCGAGGTTGGGGTCGGGAACGATCCCGTCGTTGTCCTCGTCGAAGCTCGTGAAGTCGGCCTTCGCCAGCAGCTGGAGCTGCTTGGGGGCGAAGGACAGCAGGTACGAGCCGAAGGCGTTGAACTCGTAGCGCGTGTTCTCGTCGGAGTAGTCCGCCAGCATCGCGCTCGCGCCGTAGTCAAGGCTGCGGTTGGCCTTGTGCGAGGCTTCGACGCGGAAGCCGCGCCGGTGGATGTCCTCCTGAAGCGTGCGGAAGTTGTCAGCGACGTTCTCCTCGAAGATCATCGCGCCCATGCGGAAGCCCGAGTAGTTCTCGTGCGTGAGGCCCGCCTTGTAGAGCAGACGATTCGAGAAGCGGTCATCCTCATCCCAGCTCGGAAGCTCGAGGTTGGCGTAGATCGCCGTGTTGTCCCCGATCTTCTTGCGGGCATCGACGTGGAAGATGCTGCCGAGCAGGGCGGAATCCCCTTCCGGGGCATAGCGACGCCAGCCGTAGCCGACACCGACGAACTCCTCGGCGTCCCCGATCGGGTGCTGGTAGTTCACCATGTAGTCGGTCGTGTCCATGTCGTACAGGCCTTCACGGCCGCGGGCCGTGGAGCTGTACAGACCGCCGCTGACGCGGGGGTTGAGCAGCACCTTCGCCTGGGCCAGAGCCAGCGGCGCCTCGCGGTGCAGCGGACTGAGGCGCACGATCTCCTCGTACTGCTCGATCGCCTTGGCCGTCTTGCCGGTGGAGTGATAGAGCTGCGCGAGGTCGAAGCGGGCCTCGAAGTTCGCCGGCTCCGCGGAGATCAGCTCCCGGTAGGCGTCTTCGGCCTGCCGCGAACGATAGTCCTTGAGCTCCTTGGCGCGCTTCTCGTTCTGGACATTGGTCGCCACCGTCAGCGAAGTTTCGTAGTCCAGGCCGGCGCCGGAGGTCGTGGCCTCGGCAGTGTCACCGAAAGGATCGATGGGGGCCACTTCCGCGAGCTTGGTGTCGACCACCTGATCGTAGGCATCGAAGGCCTCGTCATAGCGGTGATCCCAGTACATGGCGCGTGCGTACTCGCGCTTGGCGATCACGCTCGAAGGGTCGTTCGCCATCAGCAGCTTGTACTGCGATCGAGCAGATTCGTAATCCTTGGAGAGCACGTAGTTGCGGGCCAGCGCCAGACGCGCACGGCTGTTGTTCTCGGAGATGGCGATCGCGCGCGTCAGAGTCCGGCGCGGATCCACCCGGGTTCCGTGGGCAAAGGCGATGTTCTGGGCCTCGCCCAGACGCACCATCGCCGCGAGGTTGTCCGGGTCATAGCGCAACACATGCTCAAAGGCCGCCGTGGCGTTTTCCCAGTCACCTTCGCCCAGTCCGATTTCGCCCAGCTCGATCCATGAACGGATGTCGTCGCCTAGCTGCTTCATCGGCGCCGAGATCATGGCTATCTTGGCGCGGTCGGCTCGGCCGACCTTGTCGTAGGCGCGCGCCATCCAGTAGGCGCACTCGGGCGTGCGGCCTGAAGGGTGCTTCATCGCCTCGTGGAATTCGCGGATGGCCTCGAGCGGACGGTTGCGCTGGTGCAGCGCGCGGCCGAGCGCGATGCGCACCTGGATGGCGGCCATCGTGTCAGTCGAGTACTTCGAGAGCCAGTTGCGGCACAGGCGCTCGGCGTGTTCGGCGTTGCCGATCTTCCCGAGGCTGCGGCCCATGGCGATCAGGATCTCCGCGGTGACGCTGTCGGCCTTTGCCAGCGACTGACACAGGCTGACCGCTTCGTCGTGCAGACCCTGGTCGTACAGCACGCGCACCGTGCCCAGTCGCGCGCGCTCTGTGGCCGGAACGCCGTCGGGAACCTTCGCGAACTGCGTGCGCGCGCGCTCAAGCTCGCCCGACTGGCGCAGCAGCTCGCCGTAGGCGATGCGCGAGTAATGGTCATCCGGCTTCTGACGCAGGATGTTGTCCCACTGAGCCGCCGCGACACCGTACTCACCCACCAGACCGTGGTAGCGCGCGAGGATCTTCTGGTAGTTGCGATCCTCTTCCATGCTGTCGCGCAGCGCATTGAGCACGCGCAGCGCGGCGGAGGGCTGGTAACCCTCCAATGCAATTTCAGCGGTGCCCAGGCGGGCCTGACGGTTGTCAGGCTCGACATTCAGCACCTGCTGGTAGATCGTCATCGCGGACTTGAAGTGACCGGTCATCACCAGCTGACGCGCCAGATCGAGACGCTTCTCGATGTTCTCCGGCTCCACTTCCGCCAGCGACTGCGCGATGCGGTTGGCCTGGGCGGCGTCGCCGATCTGCGCGTGGCAGCGCACAAGCAGGAGCGACCACTCGACTTCGCCGGGGAATTCCTGGGCCAGCGTGTCGATCAGCGGCAGCGCTTCCATCGGGCGCTGGAGGTCCAGCAGCACAGGGGCGACGAGGCGGCGGTTGGCGGTTTCGCTGACATCGAGCGTCTGCAGATACTGCCGGTAGATGTCGCCGGCACCCTCGTAGTCACGGGCCCAGGCCCGCACCCGCGCGAGCAAGGCGGCGATCTCGTGGTCCTTGGGGCTGCGACGCAGCACTACCTCGAGTTCGGAAGCCGCTTCGGGGTAGTAGCCGCTGACAATCCAGCAGCTGGCGAGCTTGCGGCGGGCGTCCATGTCAGACGGAGCCAGCTGCACGAGCTTCGTGTAGTACTCGCGGGCCTCCTTGGTGCGCTCCTCGCTGAGCAGCAGGCCGGCGTATTCGCTCATGGCCTCCCGGTCCGTCGGGTACATCTGAAGAATCTTCGCATACTGCGTCAGGGCTTCAGGCTTGTTGTTGAGCTTGAGCGAGTTGCGCGCCGAGCGCAGCAGGATGTCGCGCTGCAGTTCCTGTCCGGGCTCCTTCACGACGGGCGGCGAAACCTTTTCCGGTTCCGCCCTGGCTTCCGTCTTCGCCGTCGGCTCGGGCTCCGGCAGCTTGATGCTGCTGAGGGAGGTCTCGGCGGGTGCCGGCGCTTCATTGCGCAGGGTCGGCTCCGGGCGGGTCCAGTTGTTGTTGGTCAGAGCAGCCGCCGGTGCGGGCTCCTTTTCCGGCGCGCAGGCGCTCGCGCACAGCAGGGACCAGAGGACGAGCAGGCACAGGGCCGTGCGCAGTTCGAGGCGGAGTGAACGGGTGTGGATCATGGGGCGGGGGTGAGGACCTAAGGACTCGGTTCCGTGGATCGACCCGAATCACCCGGCACTTGATTCCCATTCCCGTCCCAATTGCGAATTCCTTTTCGGCAATGATTTCGCAGTTCATAGAACTGTCCGATTTTAGGCCACTTTTCTCCGCCTAACGGCGAATTGCAGGGCACATTTCCAGCGTCTCTCTCCGCAGGGAATCCAGCCGCATCGGACACCGCCTGTCTCGAACGGCCACGGGCTCCCCGCCATCACCGCCATGAAGAACCGCTTCCGCCAGCCCCTGATGCTGTTGACCTTGTTGATCTCCGTGATCTACCTGGTCTACCGCGCCATCTTCACCTTCAACCTCGAGAGCCCCTACGCCGTCGTGGCGTCGCTGCTGCTCTACTCCGCGGAACTGTGGGGCTGCCTGTCCTTGGCGCTCTTCTTCCTGCAAGTCTGGAAGGTCGAGGAACCGCCGATGCAGCCCGTGCTCGAGGGCCGCACGGTGGATGTCTTCGTCCCGACCTACAACGAGGACGTCCAGATGCTGCGCGGCACGCTGCAGGCCTGCGTGGCCATGGACTACCCCCACCGCACGTACGTCCTGGATGACGGCAAGCGCGCTGAGGTCAAGGCTCTGGCGGAGGAGCTCGGTGTCATCTACATCACGCGCGACAACAACATGCACGCCAAGGCGGGCAACCTGAACAGCGCGTTGGAGAAGACGGACGGCGAGTTCCTGATCATCTTCGACGCCGACCACGTTCCGGCTCGCAACTTCATCACGCGCCTCATCGGCTACTTCCGTGATGAGAACCTCGCGATGGTCCAGACGCCGCACGCGTTCTACAACTTCGACACCTTCCAGGGTGTCGTGAACTACGCGAAGCGCCGCTTCTGGGACGAAGGCCAGCTGTTCTACAAGGTCCTCCAGCCCGGCAAGAACCACCTCAACGCCGTGATCTTCGCCGGTTCGGCTGCCATGTTCCGCCGCAAGGCGCTCAAGGAAGTCGGCTACATCGCCGTGCAGACGATCACCGAGGACATGCACACGGGGATGAAGATCGCCGCCAAGGGCTGGAAGTCGCTCTACGTGTCCGAGCGCATGATCGCCGGCCAGGGCGCCAGCGACGTGACCACCTTCCACAGCCAGCGCCTGCGCTGGGGCGAAGGCAACCTGTCGATCCTGGCCTACGACAACCCGATGTTCCTGCCCGGACTGTCGCTCTCGCAGCGCCTGTCGTACCTGGCTTCGATCATCCACTGGGCTGGCGGCATCCCGAAGATGGCGATCTACCTGACGCCGATCCTGATGCTGTTCACGGGCATCGCCCCGGTGAGCCAGTTCAACTGGACGATGGGCGTGATCTTCGTCGCCTACATGGGCTCCATCGTCTACACGATGAAGAAGGTCACCGATGGACAGGCCTCGATGGGCCACGTCGAGTTCTTCAACATGGCCAGCTTCTGGACGCAGGCCCGCAGCACCTGGCGCGCGCTCTTCGGCCGCAAGAAGTCGAAGTTCATCGTGACCAACAAGCGCGGTAGCCAGAAGGCCAGCCTGCTGCCCATGATCGGGCCCCAGGTGATCCTGATCGGCCTCAGCCTCGTCGCCCTCGTCTGGGGCTGGTCGATGCAGATCTTCTTCAAGGACTCGATCGACTATCTGGGTCTGGGCATCTCGAGCGGCCTGGTGCTGTTCCACATGAAGATCGCGCTCGACTACGTGCGACGCGCCATGACGCCCGCCAGCCGTCGCTTCAACTACCGCCACATGATCAACCTGCCCGTCAAGTACGAGTGGATGGATCAGGAGGGCAACAAGCGCTCGGGTCTCGGCGTCACCACGGACCTCACGGAAGCAGGCTTCGGTCTCCTGGCCTACGACAAGATTCCGCTCGCCAGCGAGGGCACCTTCGAGATCCACGCCAACGGCAACACGGTTCCGTTCACCGGCAAGCTGCGCTTCGCCGAGTCGCGCGTCGGCTTCAACACCGGCGCCAAGGGCCCGCGCTGCTTCCGCTACGGCATCGAAGTGGCGGACATCGCGGTCCACGATCGCGACGCCCTGATGCGCATCTGCTCGGAATACGCCGTGCCGATGTGGTTCGCAACCTTCGAGCGCACCGATGCTGGCAAGCCCGCCGGCAAGGGCGGCTGGTTCGGCGGTCAGACCGCCAAGCGCGAAACGGATCGCCCCGAATTCACGCTGCCCGTTGCGCTCTCCAAGGAGGGCAGCCGCGCGCGTCCCATCCACACGGTCTCCAAGGACCTGTGCACCGGTGGATTGCGCTGCGTGCTGTACTCCAAGCCGGAGGCCGGCGAAGAGTACGAGTTCGAGATTCCGTCCCCGCTGGGACTGATCCGCGGCCGCGCCAGCGTGCTGCGCGCCGAACCGCTCGTCACGGGCACCCACGAGCTGTGGGAGTGCGCCCTGCAGTTCACGAAGTTCGAAGGCTCCGGCCGCAGTCTGATTCAGTCCCTGCTCTCGGACCGGGAGCGCGGCACGATCGAGTCGGCACTGAAGCCCGAGCACAGCGTGCGCAAGCGTCCGGTCTTCGCGCCGGTCTTCACCGCCGCGTTCTGCGCCCTGGCGCTGGCCCCGGTGTTCTACGGGATCTTCCGCGCCACGTATGCGGACGAGATGACGCTGCGGGAGCACCTGCGCGACACCCTCGCCAAGTCGGACACGCCCGAGCTGCTGCGCATCTACGAAGAGACGCTTCAGCAGCCGACGGCTGACCGTTTCCGCCTGCTGCTGCTCAAGGACAGCCTCGAGCGTGCCAAGATGTGGCCTGAGCTGACCCGGGTCTGCCGCAAGCTGGTGGAATCGGATCCCAACTCGATCGACATGTCCATGTCGCTGGCCTACGCCTACGCCAAGTGCGGCGAGCACGAACTGGCCCGCGAAGAGATCGGAAACCTGCGCGAGCTGCTGGATCTGCACAAGGCAGAGCCCAAGCTGCGCCTCGAAGCCGAGTTGCTCTTTGCGCACAACCTGATCGAGGCGGACAAGCGCTTCGAGGCCTCCGAGGTGTATGCGCGCCTGATCCTCGCCTATCCCGATGCGCTGGATGCGCGCCGCGAATATGCGGGTCTGCTGTCCGGCCTGGGCCGCTACGAAGATGCCCTCAAGGCCCTCGAGGGACTGCCCCTCGATCGCGACACGCGGCTGGAGATCATCCACATTCACTGCGCCCGCGAGGATTTCGCTGCGGCGGAGCGTGACTGCCGCCAGCTGATCAAGCTGGTGCCGGGTGACAAGGAGATCGAGCGTCTGCTGCCCGAGATCCTGACGTGGAACAAGGACTTCAAGGGCGCAGTGGCCCACTACCAGCGACTCCTCTCGGATTCGCCCAAGGACATCACGCTGCGGTCGCAGGTCGCCAAGACCCTCCTGTGGTCGGGTGACAAGCAGGGTGCTCTCGCGAGCTTCCAGCTGCTGATCGATGAGGGATCGACCGAGGAGGCGGTGGTCAACGGCTACCTCGATGCGGTCAACGGCAACACGACGGTCAACGAGCGCCATGCACACACGGTCAAGGTGCTCGCCAACAAGACCCGCGAGATGGGATCCAGGGATGTGGCCTATCTGACACGTCTATCCGGCGCCCTGCGCCGGGTGGGAGCGAGCAAGGATGCCGTCGAGTTCCTCGAAACGGCGCTGACCCTCGATCCTTCCGACAAGAACCTGCGCCTCTCGCTGGCAGACACTCTGCACGAGCTGGGCGAATACAAGAAGGCCGACGCTCTGTATGCAGGCTTGCTGCCTGAGCGTCCGATCCAGGTTGCTCGCCGCAGTCGCGGCAAGTGAACACGAGAACACCGATCAACCAGGAAGATCGGCCGGCGCCCCGCGACCAGGAACGCGGGGCGCGCTCTTTTCAATACTAATGATTGCCTATTCGCATTAATTGATTTCATGCGCATTATTGCTATCTGACTTCTCAAGCCGCGCACCCACGTGCGCGGTAGGTTTCACGCAGGGTTTCCAGCCACTCACGGCCACGGAACCCACAACTCCAAATTCAGGACTCCAACATGAAATCTTCACAGCCTCGCATATGGAGCGAGGCAGACCGGTCCTCGGCCCATCCGTGGATTCCCACTCTGTTTGCGCTCCTGACTGCTTCCGCACTCATGGCAGGGCCCGCCTCGGCCCAGACCACCGCCGGCAACGGCAGCGCCAACGGCATGGGGACCGGCGCAACCACTGGCGGCAGCGCCTCGCTGCGCGGCCTGCGCAATCTCCCGCAGCCGCTCGCAATGAAGCAGCTTCCGCTGCCCCCCAATCTGGGCGACTTCGTCAGCGACTTCGACGCCGCTGTGCGACTCGGCAAAGCCTTCTTCTGGGACATTCAGGTCGGCTCGGACGGCATGACCGCCTGCGCCAGCTGCCATTGGCATGCGGGTGCGGACGTGCGCGCCAAGAGCCAGCTGAGCCCGGGGCACGACAACGCTTTCCAGACGCTTCCGACCGGCCAGGGCGGCAACAACTACACCGTCAAGTCGGGCGATTTCCCGTTCACGGAGCGGGCGGACCCCAACGATCACGACTCCTCCATCGTGCGCAGCATCAACGACCGCCTGACGTCATCAGGCATCCAGCACCGGCAATTCACCGGCTGCTCGTCAGGCGTCGGGCAGGAACAGGGCAACGTGATCTTCGATCCGCCCTTCAACCTCAACGGCTCGAACGTGGGGCGCGTCGAGCCGCGCAACTCACCGACCGTGATCAATGCGATCTTCAACGTTCGCAGTTTCTGGGACGGCCGCGCGGATCAGACCTTCAACGGGGTCAACATCTGGGGCGCCCGCGATCCCAACGCCAAGGTTCTTCAGAAGCAGCCTGATGGCTCTCTGGCCTGGGTCAACGTGCTGCTCGAGAAGGCTTCGCTCGCCAGCCAAGCGGTTGGACCGGCGCTTTCGAACTTTGAAATGAGCTACGCAGGCAAGTCTCTGCCCGAGCTCGGCATGAAGATGATTCTGGCCCGTCCGCTCAAGGACCAGTACATCGATCCCACCGACGTGCACTTCGGCTCACTGTCGGACTACCCCAACCGCGGCATGCGGCCGGAGATCACGTACGCGGATCTGATCCGCGCCGCATTCCACGACAAGTGGCACGGCGGACGTCAGGTCATCAACGGGCACACCCACATGGAGAACAACTTCTCCCTGTTCTGGGGCCTTGCGATCCTGTGCTACGAGTCGCAGCTCGTCTCTGACGATGCGCCGTTCGACCGCTACGCCGCAGGCGATCTCACCGCCATGACGGAAGAGCAGATCGAAGGCATGAAGATCTACAACACCGGCGGAGCGGCCTGTTCGGCTTGCCACGCAGGATCCGAATTCGCCGGTGCGACCTGGTCGCAGGTGGCCGAGGAAGGCGTCGTCGAACGCATGGCGACGCTGGGCTCGGTTGCTCACGGCATCGAGACCTTCACGACCTTCCCGGATCTGGCTCAGAACATGCTGAGCTTCGATCCTCGCGGAGCGCAGATCTCGGTCGTGACGCCGACCGGCGAAGTCGTGGCCTACGGCAACATCCCCGGTGCGCCGGGCAACTGCGTGGCCGGGGAATTCGACGCCACGCTGATTCCCGGCCCCGCAGCGCCGCTGCCGCCGGTCAACAGCCAGCTCGAGGCTGCTTTCGATGTGGTCGTCACGGTCGAGACCTTCGAGGGCGCGCTGCCCGGCGGCCTGTGCCACGTGGATCTGGCCGTCGAGATGAAGTGGGGCAATGACCCCGCGCTCCCGGCCGGTCTCTACCCGATTCTCGTCAACGGTCAGCAGATCGGCGTGCTGACGATGGGTACGGCACAGCCCAACGGCATCTACGACGTGGGCTTCTACAACCTGGGCGTGCGCCCGACGTACGAGGACATCGGCGGCGGCGCCGTGGGTCCCTTCGGCCCGCTCTCCGTCGTGGAACGCCTCAAGGCCGGGGATCCCCATGTCCAGCAGTGGTCGCCCACGCCCGGCGTGAGTGCCGGCGAGACGACCATCACGATGGGAACCTTCAAGACCCCTTCGCTGCGCAACATCTCGCTCACGGGGCCGTACTTCCACAACGGAGGCGCGGCGACCCTGGAGCAGGTGATCCAGTTCTATGCCCGCGGAGCCGACTTCGCGGAGCTGAACGCCCCGAATCTCGACGAGGACGTCGATGGTGTGGGATCGATCCGGAACAAGCCCGCCAAGCAGGCGGCTCTGACCGCGTTCCTGCGTGATGCGCTGCTCGATGAGCGCGTTGCCAAGCGCTCGGGCAAGTTCTGCACGCCTTCGCTGCCCCTCAAGGACGGCTACCTCGGCAACGAGTTCATGGTCGTCGACAACGGTCTCGGCGAAGCCGTGCCGTTCATCAACGAGCTGCCGGCGACCGGCGCCTTGGGCGGTGCACCGTTCAAGCCCTTCGCCGACCAGCTGGACGGCGGGGTCAACGTCGTCCACGAGCCCAACCTGATCTGCTCGGAAGAGGCAGTCGAAGGCTGCGGACCGTTGGCGGTTCCCTCGGATTCGGACCGTGAGGTTCGCATCTACCTGACGAACCAGCCGCAGAGCGATGTCACGATCGACCTGTCGCTCTCCGATCGGACGGAACTCGAGATCACCCCGACGCAACTGGTCTTCAACACGGAGAACTGGTTCCACCCGCAGGTGATCAAGGTCAAGGGCAAGCGTGACGGCGAGCTGGATGGCACGAACACGGCCACCATCATCACCTCGGCGACGATCAGCACGGATCCCAAGTATTCGGGTCTGGCCGTCGAAGACGTCACGGTCACCGTGACGGATGCGACCTCGTGGGACAACCAGATCCATGTGGACGCTTCGGTCAGCACGCAGTACCCCAACGGCAGCCAGGCTCGTCCCTATCCGACGATCGGGCAGGCCCTGAGCTGCGCACCGGCCGGATCCGTGATCCACGTTGCCTCCGGAACCTACAATGAGAACCTGCTGATCCAAGGCAAGCACCTGACGATCGATGGCAGCAACGCCATCATCAACGGGGGACAAAACGGTCCCGTGATCACGGTGTTCGGGGCGGACACGCAGGGCACGATCCTGCGCGGCCTGACCCTGATCAACGGTGGCGGCCAGAACGCCCAGGCGGGCGCGCTCTTCGTCACGGACAGCACCGACGTGACTGTCGACGGCTGTGTGCTCCGCCAGAGCATGGGCCAGATGGGCGGCGGCGTCTTCGTGCGCAACAGCTCGAGGCTGGCGCTGATCGACTCGCTCGTCGAGGACAACACCGGCACGCAGCAAGGCGGCGGTCTGTTCGTCGATGGCGGTGCCCTTGAGGTCGTGAACTCGGTGATTCGTGACAACGTCACGAATGGTTCGGGTGGCGGCATCTTCCTGCAGAACGCGGTGGACCTTGTTCTGGACGGAGTCGTCATCCGCAACAATGCTGCCGGCCAGCAGGGCGGTGGTCTGGTGTTGAACGGTGGACAGGCTGACATCAGCAACGTCCAGGTCGTCTTTAACAGTTCGAGTCAGTCCGGTGGCGGCATTCAAGCGGTGAACTCGGTCTCCCTGACCGCGTTCGGCCTGAAGATCGCCAACAACACCGCCCAGAACGGTGTCGGCGGTCTCTTCATGGACGGCGGCCTGCTCGATCTCTCGAGCACGACCATCGCCACCAACTCCGGAGCGCAGCTGTTCCTGATGAACTCGATCAACACGAGCCTCATCAACAGCATCGTCTGGGGCGGAGGCAAGGGCACTGCTGTGGCCTCGAACCTGCAGAATCCACTGCCTGGCAACGTCGAGTACTCGATCGTTGACTGGAACGGGTTCGTCGCGACCGGCTACCTGACCCTGAACCCCATGTTCATGGACGCCCTGAACGGCAACCACACTCCGGCGGCGGGTTCACCCGCTCTGGATGGTGGTGATCCGTCCGAGCAGGATCCGGACGGTTCTCGCATCGACATCGGATCGCATCCGATCGTCGGCAACTGATAGTTGATGGAGCTGTGAGTGGCGGCGTTCGCCGGAAGAACCGGCGAACGCCGCATTATTTTCCATTTGAATGTTTTTCATACGCATCGAACACGAACTTGTATTTTAGCTCTCGACTCCGTGTTCGTTGTACCGTTCCTTGGCCCCCTCCTTTGGGGTTCACTCCACTCCTCCACCAGGTAATTCCATGCACCTCAAACCGCACTCCAACGGCGGCAAGAAATTCCGGATCGACGCATCCATGCCGATCTGGATTCCGACTCTGTTTGCCATTCTCACCGCATCCGCCACGTTCGCCAGTCCGGCGCCTGCACAGGCACCGCAGGCAGGAGGGACGAACTGAGGCCTCCAGAACGGCGGCAACTCCACCGTTCGCGCGCTGCAGGGTCTGCCTGCCCCTCTGTCGCTGCAGAGTGTCCCGCTGCCTCTGGAACTTTTTGACTACGTTTCGGATTTCGATGCCGCAGTGCGACTTGGAAAGGCCTTCTTCTGGGATATCCAGGTCGGCTCGGACGGCATGACAGCCTGCGCGAGCTGCCACTGGCATGCAGGCGCGGACGTGCGCGCCAAGTCGCAGATCGCGCCCGGCCACGACGGTATCTTCCAGAGACTGCCTACCGGCGCCGGCGGTGTGAACTACACCGTGAGCTCGGGTGACTTCCCGTTCACGGAACGGGCGGACCCCAACGATCACGAGTCGCCGCTGGTGCGGGACATCAACGACCGTCTGACATCTTCGGGCATTCAGCATCGCCAGTTCACGGGCATTCAACCCGGCGTCGGTCAGGAGTCGGGCAACGTCATTCTGGACGCGCCGTTCCACCTCAACGGCAGCAACGTGGGTCGAGTGGAGCCCCGTAACTCCCCGACGGTCATCAACGCCATCTTCAACGTTCGCAGCTTCTGGGACGGCCGTGCCGACCAGAACTTCAACGGCGTGAACATCTGGGGAGCCCGCGATCCCAATGCGCGCGTGGTCAAGAAGATGCCCAACGGCCAGCTGCAATACGTCAGCGTCCTCATCCACCGCGCGGCGCTGGCGAGCCAGGCGGTCGGACCTGCGCTCTCGGATTTCGAGATGAGCTACTCAGGCAAGGACTTCAAGGCGCTGGCCGCGAAGCTGCTGCCTGCACGCCCGCTTGTCGATCAGGTCGTCGACCCGACGGACCTGCATCTGGGTGCGCTTTCCGACTATCCCAACCGCGGCATGCAGCAGGGGCTGACCTATGCGGACAAGATCCGCGCCGCCTTCCACGATACGTGGCACGGTGGCCGGCAGCCCTTCAACGGCTACAGCCAGATGGAGCACAACTTCTCCCTCTTCTGGGGTCTGGCGATTTTGTGCTACGAGTCGCAGCTCGTCTCCAACGACACGCCCTTTGACCGCTACTCGGCGGGCGATCTGACGGCGATGACGCCGCAGCAGATCCAGGGCATGCAGATCTTCAACTCGAACAACGCAGCATGCAGTCGTTGCCACCACGGGTCGGAGTTCGCCGGAGCCACCTGGACTCAGGTTCAGGACGAAGGCGTGGTCGAGCGCATGCCGACCTTTGCCTCGATGGCCTTCGACATGGAGTCGTTCACGACCATGCCGGATCCGACGATGAATCACCTCGCGATCGACCCGCGCGGCGGAGACATCGAGATTCGCACTCCCGGCGGCGCTCTGGTCGCCCATGGAACCGTCCCGGGAACCCCCGGCAACTGCGCCGAGGCGAACCTGGAGACATTCCTGATTCCTGGGCCCGCCGCTCCGCTGCCGCAGGCCGGAACCTTCGGCGAGTGGGATTTCACGGCGGGGATTGACGTTGCCGTCAAGGGCACGCCTCTGCCGAACGGTCAGTGCAACATCTTCATGTCCGTGGAGATGGAGTGGGGCAACAATCCCTCTCTGCCCGCGGGCGTCTATCCGATCCTGCTCAACGGTGTGCAAATCGGTGCACTCAACATGGGCACGGCCAAGCCCGATGGTGTCTATGACGTCGGTTACTACAACATCGGCGTCCGCCCCTGGAGCGAGGACATCGGCATCGGCGGCAGCGGCCCCTTCGGCCCGCTCTCGATCGTCGAGCGTCTCCGTCTCAACGACCCGCTGGTTCAGGCGTACCAGCCTTCGCCGGCAGTCGGTGCGAACGAAGACACCATCGTGGAAGGCGCTTTCAAGACGCCCACGCTGCGCAACATCGCCCTCACCGGACCCTACTTCCACAACGGAGGCGCGGGAACGCTGGAGCAAGTGGTGCAGTTCTACGCACGCGGTGCCGACTTCATGGAGCTCAACGGCCACTCCCTTGACCTTGACGTCGCGGGCATCGGCACGCTGCGCAACAAGCCGGCCAAGCAGGCGGCTCTGATCGCCTTCATGCGGGATGCGCTGCTTGATGAGCGTGTCGCCAAGCGCTCGGGCAAGTTCTGCAATCCCTCCCTCCCGCTCAAGGACGGATATCTCGGCAACGAGCTGTTCACCGTGGACAACGGTCTTGGTGAGGCCGTTCCCACGATCAATGAACTCCCCGCAACCGGCGTACTCGGCGGCCCGGCCTTCAAGGGCTTTGCCGATGGCCTGGCGGGCGGTGTCAACGTCGTCCACAACCCGAACACGAACATCACCGAAGCCGTGGTGCTCGGATGTGGCGAGAACGCCATGCCGACCGAAGCGGAAAGCGAAGTTCGCGTCTATCTGACGAGTCAGCCCGAGGACACGGTCACGATCCAGCTCACGGTTTCGGACAACACCGAGATCGCAGTGGATCCTGCCCAGCTGGTCTTCACGCCGGACAACTGGTTCCACCCCCAGATCGTCACGGTCACGGGTCTCGATGACGGCCAACTGGACGGAACGCAGGTCGCGGAACTGATCACCTCGGCCACGACCAGCAACGATCCGCGCTATGCCGGCATCACGGTCTCCGACGTGCAGTTCAGCATCTCCGATGCCACGCAACTGGCAGGTCAGATCTACGTGGACGGCTCGCAGACCAATGCGGCCCCCAACGGCAGCCTAGCCCGACCCTACTCGACGATCGGCGCTGCACTGGCCTGCGCACCTGCCAATGCGACGATCCACGTTGCCGCAGGCGTGTACCACGAAAACGTCCTTGTGCAGGGCCGCAAGCTGACCATTGAAGGCACACAGGCCATCATCGATGGCGGCCTCAACGGTCCGTGCGTCACGGTGCTGGGTGTGCAAAGCGCCGGTACCATCCTGCGCGGTCTGACGCTGGTCAATGGCGGCGGTCAGAACTCACAGGGCGGGGCCGTGCTCGTGACCGACAGCTCCGAAGCAACGGTGGATGCCTGCGTGGTTCGCAACAGCCTGGGCCAGTCGGGTGGCGGCATCGCCGCTCGCAACAGCTCGAAGCTGCATGTGCTCGATTCACTGATCGAGAACAACGTCGGCCTCCAGCAGGGCGGCGGCATCGCGGTGGACGGCGGCCTGCTTGAGGTCGTCAACACCCAGATCCGCTCGAACTCCACCAACCAGAACGGTGGCGGCATCCATATTCAGAACGGTGCCGACCTGTCGCTCGATGGCGTGGTCATCGAGAACAACACGGCCGGACAGTACGGCGGCGGACTGGCCTTCAGCAACGGGCACGTGCTCCTGCACAAGGTCAAGGTCGCTTTCAACAGCTCCAACCAGAACGGTGCCGGCATCTACGCCCAGAATTCGCCCCACGTGACCGCCTTCGGTCTCAAGGTCGCGAACAACACGGCGCAGAACGGCGTGGGCGGTCTGTTCGTCGACGGCGGTCTGCTGGATCTCTCCAGCACGACTCTGGCCTCGAACAGCGGGGCCCAGCTGCACCTCATGAACTCGATCAACCTCAGCATCGAGAACAGCATCATCTGGGGTGGCGGACAGGCTTCTGCCATCTCCTCCAACCTCCAGAACCTCCTGCCCGGCGTGATCGAGTTCTCGATCATCGACTGGAATGGCTTCGCCGCCACGGGTTACTCGCAAGCCGATCCGCTCTTCCAGAGCCCGGCTTCAGGCAATCACACGCCCCAAGCCGGTTCGCCCGCCATCGATGGCGGCGATCCCAAGCAGGACGATCCCGATGGATCGGTCATCGACATGGGCGCCCACCCCATCGTGGGCAATTGACAGGGAAGCGAGTGTTTCTTGGCGCCGCACACCGGTCGAAAAACCGGTGGGCGGCGCGCCTTATTGACTGAGCAGCCGCGCGCTCTCTGTGTCCAGAAGGAAGCGCACATCCGCATGGCCCGCCAGCAGGCTGGCCGGCACCAGCTCCGTGGGCTCACCCGTCAGCGCGCGCTGCACGATCTCCGCCTTGGCCGATCCGAAGGCCATCACGCGGATCGCACGCGCCTCGAGGATCGTGCCGATCCCCATCGTGATCGCGCGGCGGGGCACATGCTGCTCCCCGCCGAAGGTCTTCGCCGCATCCGCGATCGTCTTCGCCTCCAACTCGACCAGGCGCGTCCGACTCGTGCGCGGGGAGCCGGGTTCGTTGAACCCGATGTGGCCGTTCCGCCCGATGCCCAGCAGCATCCAGTCGACCCCCCCGGCCTCTCGGATGAGCAGCTCGTAGCGGCGCGACTCCTCGGCCGCGGCAGCAGGCTCCACGGGGTCGGGCAGATGGGTCCGGTTGGCTGGCAGATCCACCTGCGAGAAGAGCTGTGCCTGCATCCAGGCCCGGAAACTGCGCGGGTCACCCGGAGCGAGGCCGAGGTACTCGTCAAGATTGAAGCTGGTCGCCTGAGCCAGAGACAGCAGGCTGGCGCGATGGAGCCGGATGAGTTCCTGATAGAAGGGAACGGGCGTATTGCCCGTCGGCAGGCCGAGCACGAGCGAAGGGTAGCCCGCCAACCGCACGCGCAGCTCGTCCGCCACGGCCAAGGCGGCAGCCCTGGGCGAGGGGTAGACGGTGCAGGCGATGCGGGTGCGGAGGGTTGGACTCACAGGGGACAGTGTGGCTTGGGAGCGCGGCCTTGTGAAGAGCGGCCGCGGGAAGCCGCTGCCGCCGATCAGCCAAACCGCCCCGTCACATAATCCTCCGTCTCCTTCAGGTGCGGCATGCGGAAGATATCCGCCGTCGGACCGTACTCGATGAGACGTCCCAGATACATGAACGCCGTGTAATCGCTCGATCGCGAGGCCTGCTGCATGTTGTGGGTCACCATCAAGATCGAATAGTTCCCCTTCAGCTCCTCGATCAGATCCTCGATCTTGCCCGTCGCGATCGGGTCAAGCGCCGAGCACGGCTCATCAAGCAGAAGCACCTGCGGGCGGATTGCCAGGGCGCGAGCGAGAGCCACCCGCTGCTGCTGTCCGCCTGAAAGTTGATAGGGATAACTGTTTCCCTTCTTTTCCAGGTGGATGAGACCCAGCATTTCGTCCACGCGCTTTTTTACCGTGCTTTCCTCCTCCTTACGGATTCGCAGACCGAAGCCGATATTTTGCGCCACGGTCATATTGGGAAAGAGCGCGTAGGATTGGAAGACCATGCCGACATTGCGCTGGCTGGGCGCCTTGTTGGTGATG
>SXGT01827871.1_pt1 | contig 35348 bp, 32 predicted proteins | sample 3176221 | NCBI WGS metagenome assembly SXGT01 (sample SAMN11356862, study PRJNA531348) | freshwater metagenome | isolation source: freshwater sample F1-120 | place: China: Fuxian Lake, Yuxi | collected 2017-12-25 | reverse complement strand
GGCCGCGAACACCGGCTCAACCGACGCAACCGCAGCCGGCGCGGCCCAAGCCGAAATCACCGCGTTAGCAGCAGAAATCACCCGCGTATCCCAACAAACCAAGTTCGGATCCAACACGCTGCTCGACGGCGCGTTCGTCAAGGAATTTCAGATCGGTTCGAACGCTGGCGAGAAATTGACGGTGAGCCTCGGAACGTCGCTCAACGCCTCGGCTTTGGGTGTGTCGGGTCTTGGTGTGGGGTCCGGAGCGTCGGCATCGTCGGCGATCGGTGTGATTGATGCTGCGATCAGCACGGTCTCAACGACTCGTGCGAGCCTCGGTGCATTCCAGAACCGCTTCGAATCAGTCATCAACAACTTGCAGGTCGCCAGTGAAAACCTGTCGGCATCGGAATCACGTATCCGTGACACCGATATGGCATCAGAAATGGTGAACTTCACCAAACACCAGATCCTGTTGCAAGCCGGCACGTCCATGCTGTCGCAAGCCAACCAAGTACCACAATCAATCCTGCGTCTACTGCAGTAGTCAGGAATCTGCTTTGGATCGAAGTGGCGCCCCCGAGGGGCGCCACTTTGCATTGTGGGATAGCGTTGAGCCCAACGTTCCCTGAGTAAGGATTCCTTATGCAAACACGCGACAAGCTGTACATCGACGGAAGTTGGATCCCATCTACAGGGAAAGGCACGATCGACGTGATCGGTGCTGCCACTGAGACGGTGATCGGTTCGATTCCCGCGGGCTCCGTCGAAGATGTCAACAAGGCCGTCGCGGCGGCGAAGTCGGCACTTGTGGAGTGGAGCGATCGTTCGGTCGACGACCGCGCCAAATTCGTACAGGCACTCGCCGAAGGCCTCGGAGCTCGTAGCGCGGAGATCGCGGCGACGATTTCCGCCGAAGTCGGAATGCCGGTGTTTTGGTCGGGGATGATTCAAGCCGGGCTTCCCCAAGCGGTCATGGGCAGCTACGTCGAGATTGCCAAGACCTACAAATTCGAACAGGAGATTGGTGCGACGCTTGTCGTGAAGGAACCAATCGGTGTGGTCGGCTGCATCACGCCATGGAACTACCCGTTGCATCAGATCGTCGCCAAGGTCGCCCCAGCGCTGATCGCTGGCTGCACGATCGTGCTGAAGCCAAGCGAAGTCGCGCCACTCAATGCCTTCATCCTTGCGGAGATCATGGACGACGCCGGTATTCCCGCCGGCGTATTCAACTTGGTGAGTGGTGACGGCCCAACTGTCGGCGAAGCGATTGCCTCGCATCCTGATGTCAATATGGTTTCGTTTACTGGGTCAACGCGAGCAGGCAAACGTGTTTCAGAGCTTGCCGCACAGACCGTGAAGCGTGTAGCGCTTGAGCTCGGCGGCAAATCCCCGTTTGTGATTTTGCCGGGGTTGAGCGACGAACAGCTCGACACCGCCGTAGGTGCCGGGCTTGGGTCGTGCTACATGAATGCGGGCCAGACTTGTATCGCGTGGACTCGCATGCTCGTGCCGCGTGACCAGCACGACACAATCGTTGCCAAGGTGAAAGCCGCCGCTGAGACGTTCGCGTTAGGCGACCCGTCCGACCCCGGCCACATGGGCCTTGGCCCATTGATCTCCGAAGTACAACGCGGCCGAGTACGTGCTTATATCAACAAGGGCATCGAAGAAGGTGCAACGCTAGTGACTGGTGGCGCCGACGCACCTGCGGAATTCCCGACCGGTTATTACGTCAAGCCAACGGTGTTCAGCAACGTTTCGAACTCCATGACCATTGCTCGTGAGGAGATTTTTGGTCCGGTCTTGTCGATTATTCCCTACGACTCCGTCGACGACGCAGTCGCAATTGCTAACGATACGGTTTACGGCTTGCACGCCGGAGTCTTTGGTGCCGACAATGAGTCGGCTACGAAAGTCGCTCGTCGGCTGCAAGCAGGCCAAGTGGATATCAACGGGCAAAAGTTCAACCCGGTTGCACCATTTGGTGGATACAAACAGTCCGGCAACTCCCGCGAGCTCGGCGAATTCGGGCTTGATGAATTCCTCGAAGTCAAAGCACTCAACCTCTGACAAAATCCACTGCAAGTATCTCAAGAAAGCCGGCCACGTTTCGTGGTCGGCTTTCTTGGTTGCACCTGCAATTGATGAGACCGATGCCACCAATAGGTCCCAATAATCGAATATGCACGTACATCTTTACCGATTATTAAAGATCACGCTGCGTGACTTCCGATAGATCATTTGCGACTCCCAACAAGAAAAGGCACACCCGCTGAGAGGCGGGGCCGCAAAGCAACGGAGCCTCGCCGCGACCGCACAATGGCGTGCAGAGCGGACGGCCAGCCGAGCTACCGAGGGAACGCCCCGGATTTCGGGGGAGCCGCGCCATAGGCCCCACCCGACTTCCGAAAGGTACGCAACATCATGATTGCTATTCACAAACTTGCGGCTCGTCGTCGGAACGCCGAAGAAGAAAAGGGTTTCACACTCATTGAGTTGATGGTGGTCGTATTGATCATCGCCATCTTGATTGCGATTGCGATCCCAACCTTCCTCGGCGCTCGATCACGAGCACAGGACCGAGCGGCACAATCGAGTCTTCGTAACTCGTTGACGGCTGCGAAAACGATTTACACCGACGCTGAGGCGTATACCACCGCAGACGCGGCCGGCATGCTCTCGGTTGAGCCGTCGCTGACGTTCAACGATGGAACGGGTTCGACGGGCCCGACCAACGTCAACGTCTACAGCCCGACTCCGAACGAGATATACCTCGGGACTCAGTCGAAGTCTGGAGATTGCTTCTGGACCTATGACGATGCCGCTGGCACTGGCACGAAGTACGCCAAGGGAACCGCGGCTTCCGGTGGAGTTTGCGCTGATACCGCACCGGCCACCCCGTCCGGTTGGACTGGCTGGTAGCCCCAGACCCTGATCCGACACCTATAGAAAAACACAAGAGTGGGCTCGGGAAGCACAAGCTTCTCGAGCCCCTTTTGGTGTCACACAGTCATCACAGTTAGCCGCAATCGACCGGGGGGTCACGTGAATCGCGGATTGTGTATCGATCGAGTAGTTCTTGGAATCCCATGCTCGCATCCGATTGGGTATCGATGGTCAAGCTCACAAACGTCGATACGGTTGCCGGCGTGCATGAAGCTGAACGCCAATGAACTCCACAGCTGTCGCTCTCGTCTGCGCACTGTTAGGGCTGCCAGTCGGATCATTTCTCAACGTAGTGATCTGGCGAATACCGCGAAAAGAGTCAGTGGTTCGCCCGCCTTCGCATTGCCCAGGGTGCGACCAGCCGATCGCACCGATCGACAACATCCCGGTCGTTTCTTGGCTGCTGCTGCGGGGCAAGTGTCGACGGTGCGCCACTCGCATCAGCTACCGGTACCCACTTATCGAGGCATCGACGGCCGGAGCCTTCGCACTGGTCGGCGCTCGATTCGGCGAGTCCATCGTGGTTATTCCACTGTTGGTGTTGACCGCCGCGTTGATCGCGTTGTGCGCGATCGATATCGAGCATCTGTTGTTGCCGAATCGCATTGTGTATCCGACGGGATTCATGGTGTTGCCGCTGTTCGCGCTCAGCGCCGCAGTGGACAATCAATGGAACTCGCTCGGGCGCGCGGCCCTCGGTGGAGTTATTGCATTTTCTGTGTTCTACGCGATCTGGTTCGCCGCACCCAAAGCAATGGGCTTCGGCGACGTGCGTTTGTCGCTCATTCTCGGATTTGGTGCCGCGTACTTTGGCTGGTCGACGCTCGGCTACGCGTTGTTTCTCCCGTTCCTATTGGGTTCGGTCGGCGGCATCGCGATAGCTGCCCCCATTGTGTTGGTGCCGATGACCTTTGGTGGCGTCCTTGGCTATCTCAATGGAGTCGCGGTAATGCGCAGCTATCAGGGGGTCGAACCAACGAATGCAACCCAAGCGCGCCTTGCGGTCGCAACAGTTTTCGCCGTCATGCTCGGATCGCTTGTGTACTTGCTGCTGGCGGCAGCGAAACGCGTCGAACGAGGACGCCACATTCCCTTCGGTCCGTATCTCGCGGCCGGCGCCATGACCGCCATCTTCTTGTAAATCTCTCTCGCCAAAATTACAGGTTTGGGATTCGGGGGGTCTGACCTGCTTGTTTTGTTTGGGGCCAATGTTGTGATTGTTTACTAATGCTTATAACGGTGCACAAGTTGACGATTGTTGTGAATGAGGCTTACTGTGACTGAAATCGATAGGAGGGGAGCACATTGACTACTGAGCATCAATTGTTGACGGTTCGTGAAGTGGCGGAGTCAATGCGCGTCTCGACGATGACGGTGTATCGACTCATTCGAGATGGTGACATGCCCGCAATCCGAGTCGGAAAACACTTCCGATTGCGAGCTGAAGACGTCGAGTCGTTCCTCGAAGCTCGCACGGTCAACGCGGGCTTGAGTGCAGGGGGAAGCACGTGGCCCGTCGCTTAATTGGCCTCGATATCGGAACGAACGCGATCGCGGTCGCGGAAATCGTTCCGGGTGATCCACCCCGCTTGACCGCGTTCGGTCAGGTGGCATTGCCGCGCGATTCAATGCGCGAAGGCGAAGTCGCTCAAGACGCAGCGGTTACCGAGGCGATAAAACGATTGCGCGCGGAAGTTGGATTGCGCAAAGCGCCTGTGCGCGTCGGGATAGCAAGTCCGCGTCTCATCGTTCGTCAAATCGAAATGCCGGTGATGTCGCGCGCCGATCTTGCCGGTGCGCTTCGCTTTCAAATACAAGAACTCATACCGATACCCGTCGATGAAGCAGTTGTCGACTTCGCTGTGCTCGATGAGTACATTCCTGAAGCCAGTCACGGCGCTGACAATGATGGTGAACCTGTCATGCGGGTATTGCTCGCTGCTGCACAGCGTTCTATGGTGCTGCGTTTAGTCGAAGCCGTTGAGTCCGCAGGATTGCCTGTCGAATCCGTCGATCTGATTCCGCTGGCTCTTGTGCGCAGTCTCGCGACGACGAGCGATCACGATGGCGGCGCAGAAGGCATTGTAAGTATTGGTGGTGGCGTTACCAGCGTGGTGGTGCACGAAGGTGGCATGCCACGGTTCGTGCGTGTGCTGGGCAGTGGCGGGCGGTTATTGACTGAAGCGATAGCGGCTTCACTCGACGCGACGTACGACCAAGCGGAATCGTTGAAACGACAAATCGGGCTCGTCGATGACGACGCAGTGAGCCAAGCAAAAGCTGCAACCGAGCGGCCTTTCGGTGCACTGCTCGACGAAATTCGCAGCTCGCTCGACTACTACCGCAATCAGCCTGGCGCGGCGCGATTGACGCGAGTGCAATTGACTGGTGGCGGCGCGCTGATGGCGGGCGTGCAAGATCGATTGGGCGCGTTGCTCGGCGTTCCGATTGACCGTGCGATGCCGCGACACCGCCTTGAGGTGGATGACATCGGATTCTCGGTCGATGATTTACCGAGACTTGACCCCTACATGAGCGCAGCCGTCGGGCTTGCGCTGGGTGACTCCGGACGCACTGCCATTATCAACCTCCTGCCCGATTACGACCCGAAGACTTCGTCGTCGTGGGCTTCTCGCCGAACGCTGATCGGCGCGGCGGCAGCTGGAGTGCTCATTGCGGGTCTTGCGGTTCCGACCATTGCTCGCAATAATCGCGCGTCGGAGCTGAACGAAGAAGCTACGTCAGTTGAACGAACCAACGCGGCAACGCAAACAAAGATCAACAGCCTTCAACGACAGGCAGCGACGCAAGAAAAGTTGAAGGTGCTCACTGCACAAGTAGACGCCGTGTTGACATCTGATGTGTCTTGGGCGTCGATGTTGAACGAACTTGCACGAACGATGCCGAATAGTGTTTGGCTTACCGGATTCCAAGGTTCGGTCACCGTGAGCGCGGCTGCTCCAACGACCGGTTCGCCAACCAGAGCCAATTCGGCGAGTAAATTGGCCGCCGCATCGTTGCAAGGTTCTGTGTCGTTCACTGCGACAGGTTTGGATTTTGTGTCGATAGCAGATTGGCTCAAGCGAGTGAGTCAAATGCCGGCGTACTCGAACTTGTGGATCCCCCAAGCTCAAAAGTCGGAACTCGGCAATCGCGACGTGGTGACGTTCCAGTCGACCGCTGACCTCACGGATTCCGCTCGATCGCAACGTGGCAACGACGAAGGGGGACAACGATGAAGGCTCGTATTGCAATCGTTGCCGCTTTGCTGTTGGTTGTGGTGCTCATCGCATGGAATGCTTTGTTATTCGGCCCCGCAGGCGAGTCGGTCGATAAAGCCAAGACGCGTGTTGACACCGCTCAACAGACCGAGACGGCGCTCAAAGCGCAACTCAATGCCTTGCGTGAGATCGCGAAACAAGGCCCGGAGTTTCAGGCAAAATTGGATCGGTTGAATACCGCAGTCCCAGTGAAAACTGATCTAGAAGGATTCATCCGCAGCGCCCAAGACCTGAAGGTGAAGGCAGGTGTCGATTGGGTGTCGATTCAACCCGCGACGCCTGTTGCAGGTGTAGGCCCTTCAGAGATTCGCATGCAAATCGTCGTGTCGGGCGGATTCTTTCAAGTTCTTGACTACCTCAATCGCCTCGAAGCGTTACAACGCATCGTTGTTGTTGACACCATCAATGTCGCGGCAGGTGGAGAGGAGTCAGGTTCGAGTAGTGGTTCGACCCCAACGACCTCAGGGCAGAATCGCAATGGCGCACCGAATTTGACCGTCACACTGAGTGCCCGCATGTTTACTCAAGCGGTAGTCGCGCCGCCCGCTGGGTCAGTTCGGCCAAAGACGCCGACCGCTGGCGGCGCAACCACTACCTCGGTGCCCGCAACCGCCACAACGGGGGGTAACACCTGATGCCTGCTCAGGAACGACGACGTCTGATGATCCTCGGTTCACTGATGGGGCTGCTGATTGCAGTGTTTGTAGCCAAGACGTTCTTTGTCGACAATACTGAATCTGCCAAAGCGCCCAGCGTTGCAGATAATCCTTTTGAACCACGATTGAACGCGACGTCGACGACGCGCAAGACCCCACCGAAAACGACCAAGACGACACGACCAGCTAAGACTCCGACGACCCCCTCGACGTTCCAGGTGTACGGAACCAAAAACCCCTTTGAGCCCGTGATTCAAATCGAGTCGGATACCACCACAACATCGCGACCAAGCGCGACGACAACAACGGGCGCTGGGTCAGGGTCGACGACTACCACGATTGCGCCAAGCAACAACCCGGGCCCTGGCCAAACTGTGACGCTCATTGATGTGTATCGCAACGCGGCAGGGGCGACGAAGGCCCATGTGCAAGTGGGGTCTGTGGTCTATGACGTCGCTGAAGGAGCAACCTTTGCGGGCGGCGCGTACCGTGTCGTGAGTTTGGACATGAGTGGCGGAAAGTCGTGTGGACAATTTCTCTATGGAGACTCGGCGTTTCGCCTCTGTCAAGGTCAACAGACGCTGAAATAGCGGCGAATGCATCCGGTTTTCACGGTGACCACTGCCTAGTCTGACCCTGTGTTGCGCTATTTGACTGCCGGCGAATCGCACGGCCCCGCGTTGGTTGTCACCATTGAAGGTTTGCCATCGGGCATTCCGTTGGAGCTCGATGATCTTGCGGCAGAATTAGGCCGACGCCGTCTCGGCTACGGCCGCGGGCCGCGTATGCGTTTCGAAGCCGACGAGATTGAATTTCTTGGCGGCGTTCGCCACGGTCGCACACTTGGTTCGCCGGTTGCCGTATTGATCCACAATTCGGAGTGGAAAACGGGTAAGTGGGCCGCGGAAATGAGTTCTGCGCCGGGTGTGACGCAGAAACCACTCACCCAACCGAGACCGGGACACGCTGATTTAGCAGGGATGCAGAAGTACGGGTTCGTCGACGCTCGCGATGTGCTGGAACGGGCCTCGGCGCGCGAAACCGCAGCCAGAGTTGTGGCCGGCGCGGTGGCGAAGCAACTACTGCAACATCTTGGGATCTCGGTGTTGTCGCATGTGACGCGACTTGGTGCTGCGGCCGTTTCATCGCAAGCTGTGCGGCCGGGCGTCGGCGATCTCGCGGCGATCGACGAGTCTGAGGTGAGGTGCTTCGACGCGACTGCTGAGAGCGCCATGATCGCGGAGATCAAAGCGGCCGCGAAAGATGGTGACAGCCTCGGCGGTATCGTCGAGATCCTTGCGTACGGTGCGCCACCCGGTTTGGGTTCCCATGTGCACTGGGATCGTCGACTCGACGGCATGCTTGCGCAAGCGTTGATGAGTATTCAAGCGATGAAAGCCGTTGAGATTGGCGAGGGCTTCACCGTGGCGGGGCTCCGAGGGTCTGAAGCTCACGACGCGATTCACTGGACAGACGACCACGGATACACCCGTGACACTGCACGCGCCGGCGGCATCGAAGGCGGAATGAGCACTGGCGAGGTCATTGTCGCGCGGGTGGCGATGAAACCCCTCGCAACGCTGAATCGCCCTGTACTTGCGACTGTAGATGTTGTGACGAAGCTCGAGACGGTGTCGTTCAAAGAACGCACCGACGTGACTGCAGTGCCAGCGGCAGGCGTTGTTGGCGAAACCATGATGGCACTGGTGTTGGCTCAAGAAACCTTGCGCAAGTTCGGTGGCGATTCCCTAGATGAGTTATTGCGAAATCACCGTGGGTATCTCGATGCACTCGCACAGCAATGAGCCCGCGGGATCTCGGGTTGCACGCCATCTGGTGCTGTGCGGCATGATGGGAAGTGGCAAATCAACCGTTGGTGCTCTGTGTGCCCGCGCAATCGGGGTGCCAATGATCGACACCGACGAGCTCGTCGTCGCGCAATCGGGGCGTTCGGTCGATACGATTTTTGAAGAGCTCGGTGAAGTCGAGTTTCGTCGGCTGGAAGCCATCGCTGTGGCACAAGCGGCTGCCGCGCCCGATGCGAGCGTGATCGCATGCGGTGGTGGCGTGATGACACAAGCAGCGAACCGCGAGGCGTTGCGCAAAACGGGTTTCGTGGTTTGGCTTGACGCCAGCGTCGAGGTGTTGGCACATCGTGTCGGGAGCGGCATAGGGCGCCCGTTGCTGCAAGGCGCTGAGCCGATCGCGGTGTTGACCCGACTCGATACAATTCGGCGGCCGGTGTACGACCAGTGCGCGGACGTTCGAATTGAAACGTCGGCAATGAGTCGCGCCGAGACGGTTCGGGCCGTGCTCGATGCATTCGAAGCGAGAGTTATCAATGACCGCTGACCCGCGTCCGGTAACGCCACAAGAGGTGCGAGCCGCCGTTTTCAAGACGTCGGTGCGCGGCTATGAGGTGGCCCAGGTTCATGAGATGTTGCAGCGTGCGGCAGCCCTCATCGAACGGCAGCTCACCGATTTTGGAATTTCCGATGCCGATGTTGAGACCGCGCTTCGAGAATTGATGAATGCCGATCTTGATGAAGCATTTCGCGGCGCGAATCGTGATGCGGTGAACGAAATGTGCGAACGGGTTGCTGCAACGATCAGCGCTCTGCGACCCCGCACGGATCGACGTAGCCCCGATGTCTACAAAGCCGTTCCGGATCCGGTTGTCGGCGAGCGTAGACGCGCACCCCTCATTGGCTCGGCCGCCGGGCAGGCACCAACTCCTACAGTCGTTCCAACGTCAAGCACACGTGAATCTGTGCGGGTCGCGTTGGGTTCCCGTTCGTACCACATTGTTATCGGCGAGTCACTCGTGGCTGATGCAGTGAACGCCGTTCGGAATCATGGCGCTCTGCGCGTGGCACTGATTACCCAAGAGAGTGTGCTGCGGGTAGCGAAGAAGTACGCACAGGCGTTCGAAGCGGTAGGCATTGCGGCGGTCATTTTCACCATCGGCGATGGCGAGACGGCGAAATCGCTCTCGACTGTGGATGCCCTCTGTGGACAACTCGCCGATTGGGGTTTGTTGCGGGGTGACGCAATCGTCGCAGTCGGCGGCGGCGTAGTGGGCGACACCGTTGGTTTCACAGCGTCGGTGTACTACCGAGGCGTAGCGGTGATTCAAGTGCCAACCACGTTGCTCGCCATGGTTGACGCATCGATTGGCGGCAAAACTGCAACAAATCTTTCGCAAGGTAAAAACTTGGTGGGCGCGTTTCATCAGCCAATCGCGGTGCTGTGCGAGCCGTCGGTGCTGGCGACGCTTCCAGATCGCGAATACCGCAGCGGGTTGGGCGAAGTGTTGAAGTACGCGCTGATGGGCGATGCAGAACTCCTGGAGATCGTCACCCATGAGACGGCGAAGTTGCTCGCCCGCGACCCCGAGGTGTTGCGGCGGGTCGTTGCTCGATCAGCAGCGGTCAAGGCTCGATTTGTGAGCGCTGATGAGTACGAACGAACCGGCCTCCGAGAGCATTTGAACTACGGCCATACGCTCGCGCACGCGATCGAAATCGCCGCCGATCATGCCTTTGCGCACGGCGAAGCCGTGGCTGTGGGGCTCGTATTCGCTGGTGCGCTGGCAGGGGCGTTGGATCGCATCACGCCCCAGGCGGCGGCTACCCACCGAGAACTCGCGAGCGCACTTGGCTTGCCTATCACCTTGAGCCGCGATCTCGACCGCGACGAGCTTGTGACGCTGATGAAGCGAGACAAAAAGGCGGTTGGCGGTTTGCGATTCGTGTTACAGGGGCCGAACGGCCTTGCACGCGTCGATGATCCAGACGCTGCTGCGCTCGACGCCGCGTTTCGTGCCGTTGGACTCGCGAAATAACGCTCGCCAGTTTCCGAAAGACAGCTGAAAGCGGCGAGGTAGGCGGTAGCTTCGGCACATGGCCACACTCCTGCTTGTTTCTGGGCCGAATCTGAATTTGCTCGGAGATCGCGAACCTGAGATCTATGGCACGACAACGCTTGAACAACTCGTGGCGGCAGCAAGGGAAGCCGCGACGACTGCTGGCTACGACCTCGAGCATGTGCAGTCGAATATCGAAGGGGATCTCATCGACGCGGTTCACACGGCCCGGAAGCGTTGCTCGGCGATCATCATCAACCCCGGCGCATTCACGCACTATTCGTACGCCATCGCTGATGCGCTTGGTGCGTTCGAAGGCCCCATTGTCGAGCTTCACTTGTCTAACACTCATCGCCGAGAACGATGGCGCCACACTTCAGTGGTGTCGCCGATAGCGACGGGGGTCATCATGGGCTTTGGTGGTGCGGGTTATCCGATAGCGGTGCAGGCCGCAGTCGCGATGGTGAATGCAGGTAAGCGATGATGCATGAACATGCACTCGCGCCGCTCGACGTAGCGGCCCGTCTACCGAAACTTCAAGCCCAACTGCAATCGAGCAACCTTGACGCTCTGCTCGTCAACCGCTTGCCCAACATCCGCTATCTCAGCGGCTTTACCGGGAGTGCTGGCATCATGCTTGTGCCCGCGGTTGGTGAGGTGCTGTTCGTGACCGACGGTCGGTACACGGAACAATCGGCCGAACAGCTGGCTGTCGCCGGAGTGAGTGCTCGGCGGTCGATCCACATGGCCGCAAGCGATCAAATGGATGCGTTGAGCGATGCCATTGCGGATGCTCGCGTTCGTAACCTTGGTCTCGAAGGTCACGGTGTTACATGGGACCAGCAACGCGGATACGCCAAACGATTTGCAGAGGCGGTCGCAGACATCGAGTTGCATTCGGCAGGCACCATCGTTGAAGATTTGCGGCGAGTCAAAGATGACGGCGAAATCGATCGCATTGCCGCAGCCTGTGCGATTGCGGATGACGCATTTCAGTCGCTACTTCCGCGTTTGGCGAGTGGCGTCACCGAACGTGATTTTGCGATCGCCTTGGAATTCGCGATGCGTGAACGCGGCGCGAGTGCTAACAGTTTCGATCCGATTATTGCTTCAGGTCCGAACGGCGCGAAACCCCATGCGCGACCCAGCAGTCGAATCATTGAGCGCAACGAACTCATCGTCTGCGATTTTGGGTGCATCGTCGACGGTTACTGCTCCGATATGACCCGTACCGTGAGCGTCGGCGACCCTGGTCCTGATGCCCAGCGTCTCTACGATGTGGTATTCGCGGCACAGGCCGCGGGCCGCGGCCTCGTGCGCGAAGGTGCCGAGTTGGTGGCGATTGACGCTGCGTGTCGCGACCTCATCACTGAGGCGGGCTGGGGCGACTTGTTTTCGCATAGCACGGGCCACGGAGTGGGGATCGAGATTCATGAAGCGCCTCGGGTTGCCCACACCGCCAGTGGTAGTTTGCTTGACCGTGATGTCGTGACCGTCGAACCGGGCGTGTATCTGCCAGGAGTCGGTGGCGTCCGGATCGAAGACACAGTTGTTGTCGGCCCGACCGGGTCGGTCTCCCTTACCAATACGCCCAAAGGCTTGATCTTGTGAGCATCTCGAGTAACGATCTCAAAAATGGCATCACCCTCAACCTCCCAGAAGGGTTGTTGACGGTCGTTGAGTTTCAACACGTCAAGCCAGGCAAGGGCCCAGCGTTTGTGCGCACGAAATTGAAGAATGCCCGAACGGGCCAGGTGATTGACCGGACGTTTCGCGCGGGTGAAACACTCGGCTTTGCACAGATTGACAAACGTGAGATGCAGTACCTCTACAAAGAGGGTGACGAGATCATCTTCATGGACAACGAAACATACGACCAGATGCAGGTCCCATCTAAGAATCTCGGCGAATCTGTGTATTACGTCAAAGAAAACGACACGGTTGTTTTGTCGATGTTCGACGATGAAATCATTGGGGTTGAGCTCCCGGCATCAGTCGAGCTTGTGATTACCGACACTGAGCCTGGGGTACAAGGTGATCGCGTCAGCGGAGCCCGTAAGCCCGCGAAGCTTGAAACTGGCCTCACTGTGCAGGTGCCGTTGTTCGTAGGCCCCGGCGAAACCATCAAAGTGGATACGCGGTCCGGCGAATATCTCAGCCGCGCCTAATGGCGTATACCTCCACTCGGCGTGAGGCTCGCGAACGTGCCTTGACGCTGGCCTACGAGCTAGACCAGCGCAGCATCTCCGCGGATCAGCTGTTAGAGGGTTTGCCGCTACCGGCTGATCCTTACGCGCAGCACCTGGTGCGCGGCATTGACGCACACGCGCCAGAACTCGATGCGTTGTTGAACGAACATGCGAAGAATTGGTCCATCGAGCGAATGCCGGTGATCGATCGGACGCTACTGCGGTTGGCCACGTTTGAATTGGTCCACGAAACCGAGTTGGCCACGGGTGTGGTGATCAATGAAGCAGTCGAGCTCGCGAAGCAATACTCGACCAAAGACTCGGGTCGCTTCATCAACGGACTCTTGTCACGTATCGCGCAAGTAGTACGCGACGAAGCTCTTGAATCTGCTGAAATCGAGTTGTGAGCGCGCAGGCCGTGATGGGTGAAACGATGGCCCGACCCGAAATCGACGAACTCGTCGACGACGTCGTCGAGACGGACGCCCCTTGGGTTGTGTTGGTATGGAACGATCCTGTGAACTTGATGAGCTACGTCACCTACGTACTTCAAAAGTTGTTCGGGTACTCCCGGGAGAAAGCCGAAAAACTGATGATGCAAGTGCACACCGAGGGTAAAGCGGTGGTATCGAGTGGCATGCGTGCACAAGCCGAAGGCGACGTCGCCAAGCTGCATGCCCACGGCCTCTGGGCCACGCTGCAGAAGGACACTTGAACGGTGGCTCCACGGCACAATTGGTTCCGCCGCAATCGCAGCGGCGAAGTGGTTCTTGAGCTGCGGCCCGACGAAGCTTCGTTTCTGTTGCGCATCATTGGCGAACTCCGCAGCGCGCTGGAACAACCAGCGGACAGCCCGATGATGCTGCGCTTGTTTCCTCGCGCGTACCTTGATCCCACTGAGGACGACCGAGAACGTGAGTACAGCATTATCGCGAATGCCGATTTACTCCGCACCCGTCTTGACCGCACCCAGGCAATGTTGGATTCTCTCGAGGAGATCGCTCGGAGCAATCGGGCGTCGAAACTGGTCCTCAGCGATGATCAGACGAGCGAATGGATGGGGACGCTCAACGATGCCCGACTCGCGCTTGGTGTGGTCATCGACATCGATGAGGATGTCGAACCCGACGATTTAGCCGACGACGACCCGAGGCGTTTCGGCCTTGAGGTGTATTCGCTGTTGAGTCACTTCTTTGGCGAACTCGTCGATGTAGCCATGATGGCGATGCCGATTGAGGGCATTGATTGAAGGCGCGGTGGGTCGTTTGGCCTGCTGAACGGCTCAAATCGGGGTTCGGGCCTACGCTGGGTATGCCGATGAGACTTCGATGAGCGCCGATGTAGCACACAGCCACCCGAGCGGTGAAGGATCGGCGCGCTCAGATCGAAGCGCTCCTGAACGTGTTCATCATGGCCACGTTCACGCGACTGGTGCGACACGCCGGTTTGCCTTGTGGGTTGCTCTTGGGCTCAATGGGTCCTTCCTCGTGGTGGAGATTGTGGCTGGGTTCATCACGGGGTCGCTGGCGTTACTCGCCGACGGCGTCCACATGCTGAGCGATGTCGTGGCGCTGTCGTTCGCGATAGGGGCGAGTGCACTCGCCTCGCGTCCGGCGACCGAGCGGCACACATACGGTTTTGGTCGAGCGGAATTGATCGCGGCACAGCTGAATGCGATCACCCTGCTGGTTGCGGCCGCTTGGATTTCTCTGACAGCACTGCAACGCTTGGGGTCTGCGCCGGACGTGCATGGATCTGGCGTCATCGGAGTCGCAGGTCTCGGATTGCTCGTGAACGTCATCAGCGCGGTCGTGCTAGCTCGCGCGGTTGGTAATAATCTCAACCTCCGCGGGGCGTACCTCCATATGGTCGTTGATGCGGCCGGCAGCGTCGCGGCAATCGTCGCAGGCCTCGGCATTGTGTTGTGGTCGGCGCAGTGGTTGGATGCGGTTGCCTCGATCCTGGTTGCACTCTTTACCGTTGTCGGCGCTTGGAAATTGTTGCGGCGCTCCACAAATGTGTTGCTCGACGCCACCCCGGAACATCTCGATGCCGAAGACGTTGCAGCAGCAATACTTCTCGTTCCAACCGTCACGGCAGTGCACCACATTCACATCTGGAACATTGGTTCCGAGAAGTGCGCGTTGAGTGCTCACGTGGTGCTCAACGAAGAACAATCTTTGCACGATGCGCAATCCGTGGCCAAAGCGATCAAAGGCTTGCTCGCTCATGACTTCGACATCGCTCACACGACGCTTGAATTGGAGTGCCATGCGTGTGATCTCGACGAGTCTCTATCCGACCAAGCCGTCAGCACCGCACTCGGGACTGCTGACCTCAATCACAAGGCGTGCTGTTGATGGAGAGTTCATCATGCAATTGACATCTCTGGACGAACAACCAAGTGCACATGTCGTCGCCACTCGTATTGCCCACGAAGTCGGGCGCGTGGTGCGTGGAAAAGATGATGCAATAGCGACGGCGCTTGTGGCCATACTGTCTGGGAGTCATCTGTTGATCGAAGACACGCCCGGCACTGGCAAGACGCTGCTTGCGAAGAGCCTGGCTGCTGCGATGGGTGGTTCGTTTCGTCGAGTGCAATGCACCCCAGATTTGCTTCCCTCCGATTTGACCGGCACGATGGTGTATTCACCGGCGACCGGTGACTGGAGCTTTCGAGCAGGTCCATTGTTCGCCAATGTCGTGCTTGCTGATGAACTCAATCGCGCTTCGCCTCGCACTCAAGCTGCGATGTTGGAGCCGTTGGAAGAGCTGCACGTGACGGTTGATGGAGAACTGCGGCCATTGCCTGTGCCATTTATGTGCGTCGCGACCCAAAATCCCTACGGCAGCGCCGGCACGTTTCCGTTGCCCGAGAGCCAGCTTGATCGCTTTGGTTTGGTGCTGAGAATGGGCCTGCCTGGCCGGGCCGCGGAGCGCGACGTCTTGACTGGCGCCGGCGGGACTGACGCGTTCAGTTCATTGCGAGTGGTTGCCGCGCCGCACGAAATCCTTGCTGCGATTGCCGAAACTCGAACGACGTTCGTGGCCGACGCCATCACTGAGTACATATTGGATGTGATCGCGGCTACCCGTAGCCATCCCGACACGACGTTTGGTGCGAGCCCCCGCGCCGCTAAGGGTCTGCTGCGCGCCGCACAGGCGCACGCGGTTGTTGCGGGTCGCAACTATGTGTCTCCGGATGATGTGCAAGCGATCGCCGAAGCGGCGTTGTCGCATCGGCTTGGTGCTGCTATTGGCCACGACCTCGATGTGGGCTCGCGTATCGTCAGCCAAGCTGTTGCCTCGGTTGCTGTGCCCCTGCCGTGATGCGCTCGGTGTGTGAGTAGTCGCATGGCTCAGCGAATCACCATGACGGGAATCGAACCCTTGGGTAGTACCCACCCGGTTCCACACGTAGGTGCTCGCCGCCCGCGAATGGCACCTGGTGAATTCTCGATCGGCGCGGTGCTTTGGGCCGGTCTGGCGTTCTATTCGATTTCTCAAGGGTACGCAGATGATCGCGCGCCTCTGGTGATTCTCGGTGCGTCAGGTCTTGCAGCGATGGTGGTCGGAGTCGTGTGGCCGATCGTCGTATTGCGACGCATCGCTGTCGCGGTCCTGGGGCCGAACGACGCGACCGTGGGAGGGGTCATCCGATTCCGAGTTTCATTGAGCGGTCGTGGCTCGAATCTTGCTGTGCGTTGGCTCGATCCGGTTGGGGAGTGGATGTACGCCGATGCCCCCTGCATTGGCGAAGTACCAGTTATCGCGGCGCGGCGCGGCGTGATACGAAATGTGCACCTCGAGGTTAAGTGCGGCGGTCCGATGAATGTTTTTGTTCGTCACCGTCATGCTTCGATACCGCTGGGATCGCCGGTCTTCATTGCGCCGCGCGCTCTTCATTTTGCCGTAGAGGGCCAAACTGAGGCAGCGGACGGAGGGGTGGCAGGTGAAGCGACGGCTCGGGCGGCCGAGTCGGTTCGGTCGACTCGGCCGTATGTCGCGGGCGATGCGCCTCGCATCGTTCATTGGGCTAGCACTGCTCGAACCGGCGACATCGTTGTGCGCGAGTTCGACCCTCCTGGCCAACGTGGAGTTGCGATTGTTGTGGATCTACGCGGTGGTAGCGACCCCGACGTTGAAGCGGCGGCAAGTCGCGCTTCTGGTGCGGCTCGTGAGCTATTGCAGAATGGCACGGCATGTCTCTTGATTACCTGCGGCAGCGATCCCATCGAGGTTCATGACAATCGAATGATCGATCGTGCACTCGCTAACGCTCTGATCGGCGAGCCAGGGCCAGTACCCCCAGGGTGGCATGCAGTGGTGATTCATCCATGAGTACATCGAGGCCACCATCAACGTCGTCGCCAAGCCAACGGCGACCCGTGCCTGCGCACGCCGTGTCGATGCTTGGCCCGTGGGGCTTCGTAGCCGCGTCATTGGCGTTGGCGATGGGTAGTGCGATTTCTGTTGGTACAGATCAAGCCGGCTTGTCTCGTCTGGTCGGTTTCGGAGCCGGCGCGCTCGTTGCTTTGCTTGCTGTAGGCGCATTGCCATCGTTTTCGAAACGGGTCGTGGTGACCGTTGTGCTTGGACTTGGCGGTTTGGTCTTGACCCGGCACGTGCAAATCGGGAGCGTGGATTCGACCCTGGTGCTGCTGTATGCGGTGACCGCAATTGTGTCGGTGGTGCTCTGTGAACACGCGCATGCCCAGACATCGCTCAGGCTTGCGCCGTCCTCGGGGTCGTCGTCGTCATCGTGGCCCGCAGTTGCCCAACGACTGCTGGTCTTAGGTTCGATGCTCGTAGCGGGCGCGGTGTTGGCAGCACCATTTGTGGGTGCCGCGATGCACCGCGACGTTCGATCAGGATCGGATCCGGACCCCTTCAATGAATCGGCAAGCAACGCAACGCTTTCGATTTCTCGGTCTATGGATACCCGCGGGCGGCCAAAGCTCACAGATCGCGTTGTGATGACCGTCGACGCTCAGCGACCTTCGTTTTGGCGGGGTGCTACATACGATCGGTGGGATGGCGTGGTTTGGCGGGGCACTGCATTCGATCGGCCTGCGCAGCCGCTGTCGTCGTCGCCCGAGGGATGGGCATCGGTTACGCCTGCCCCTGAAGATCCTGCCTTCAATAGCGGTATTGAAAATCGACAGACGTTTACCATCGCGGCACCGTACGCCGAAGTGCTCTTTGCTGCTCCGAGCGTCAATCGTGTCTTATTCGATCGGATTGTCGGGCAGCGTCCCGACGGTTCGCTGTTGTCGTCGTCTCCAATCGGCAAGGGAGCCACCTACACCGTCGTCAGCAAGATGCCCAACGCCACCGGCACATTGCTCGAGCGCGTCACGAACACGAACGTTCCAGAATTGGTGCAGCGCAACAACCTTGACCCCGGCGAGATTTCACCCAGGGTACGCGCGCTCGCGGCCTCGCTCACGCAGGGAAAGCTGACGCCGTACGCCAAGGTCCAAGCCATCACCGATTGGTTGGGGGCGAACACCGAATACTCACTGGATGCGCGATTGCCTCCGTCGAATAGCAGCGACACAGTCGACTTTTATCTATTCGAGTCGCGCCAGGCATGGTGCGAGCAGATCTCTAGTGCGCTCACAGTCATGTTGCGATCGCAAGGCGTGCCCGCGCGTGTCGCGACTGGTTTCACTACCGGAACACGCGATCGCGTTACCGGGCGTTATTCCGTGCGTGAGAAAGACGCACACGCATGGACCGAGGTTTACTTCGAGGGCATTGGATGGCAGGGCTTCGATCCGACTGCGGCGGTCCCGCTCGCCGGTGAGTCTCCGAAGGCTCAAACGATTCTTGAATGGTTGGGCGAACATGTCGTTGTGATCGCCATAAGTCTTGCCGTCGCGTTCGGATCGTCTTGGGCTGGCCTCTGGATGGTGCGCCGTGCCCGACGACAACTGGAACGTAAGCGCGAATCGTGGGCCGCGTCGACCTTACGGTCGTTGGAAGCCATTGGCGCGGCCAACAATCGAAAGCGCCGGATCGATGAGACACCCGGCCGGTACGCGCAGGCGTTGGCTGAGCGGTTGGAACGTCCGGATTTGGCGGCGGTAGGCCAAGAGATTGACGCCGCGGCGTTCTCCGTCGTGAGTGCGCCCAGCGACGAAGTGCGGATTCGGTGTTCGGAGACTCTTGCGAGTGCGCGGTGATGCGATAGGGTGATCAAAATCCCGCGTGAAAGAAGTCCTGTGAGGCTTCTACGGAGGACCCATGACTACCGCTCCGCCGCCCCTTGGGGCGTCACAGCCGAACCCAACCTTGCAGAACGCTGGAGCCGTCCAGCCTGGAGTGGGTCACGAATTTGTTTCCGACGCCACCGAGAATCTCGGTGGCGTTGTTGTGTTACGGAGCCGCGTGTTCGATGCTTCGGCCTTGCGAAGGTCGATTACTCGCATCGGCCACGAGATCGTCGAGCGCAATTACGGCGCGCATGAGGTTGTGCTGGTCGGGTTGTATTCCCGAGGGGTGGAATTGGCGCAGCGGCTCGCATCGTCCATCCAGCAGGTCGAGGGAGTGTTGCCACAGCTTGGGATGCTCGATGTCGCGTTCTTTCGTGACGACATTGGGCTACGAGCTGTGTCGCCGAGCGGGCCAACGGAAGTTCCCGATGTGACCGACAAGATCGTCGTGCTCGTCGACGATGTGTTGTTTACGGGGCGCACAATTCGAGCTGCGCTCGACGCGATGCAGGACCTCGGCCGCCCACGAGCGGTTCAGCTTGCGGTCCTAGTAGACCGAGGGCATCGAGAACTTCCGATCCGCGCCGACTATGTCGGGAAAAATCTTCCGACGAGCCTGGCCGAAGATGTTCGAGTTCGCCTCGGTGAAGTAGATGGCGGCGAAGACGGCGTTGAGCTCTGGGGACCGAAAGAGGGACTCGCATGACCAAACATTTGCTCTCGGTCGACGACCTCGCAGGGCGCGACGGCATTCAACGAATTCTCGATTTGAGTGGATCATTTCTAGAAGTCACGCAACGCGACATGCCCAAAGTGCCTGCGCTGCGCGCCAAGACCATCGTGAGCCTCTTTTATGAGGACTCCACCCGTACTCGCTTGTCCTTTGAAACTGCCGCGAAACGATTGAGTGCAGACACGATGACGTTTTCGGTCGGTACCTCGTCGGTGAAAAAGGGCGAGAGCTTGCTCGACACCGTGCAAACAATTGAGGCAATGGGCATTGATGCGATCGTGGTTCGCCATGGTGCCAGTGGCGCCCCTCATCAGGTTGCTCAATGGTCGAACGCTTCGGTGATCAACGCGGGTGACGGCCGCCACGAACACCCAACCCAGGCGTTGCTTGATGCCTTTACTCTGCGCAGACATCGAGGGCCTTCGCTCGATGGTTTGAACATGGTGATTGTCGGCGATATCCGCAATTCGCGCGTGGCGCGTAGCGATATCAAGATTTTCGCGGCACTTGGAGTCAACCTCACGCTGGTGGGGCCGCCAACTTTGATGCCGAGTTCCCTTGAAGGCTGGCCGGTAACCATGACCAGTGACCTTGATAGTGCGCTGAATGAAACCGATGTGGTGTACCTCTTACGGATTCAGCAGGAACGAATCGGGGATGCGCTGTTTCCGAGTTTGCGCGAGTACACATCTCGTTGGGGCCTCACTGCAGATCGGGCGAATCGTTTGAAACCCGACGCGTTGGTGATGCACCCTGGGCCAATGAACCGTGGCATCGAAATCGCCGACGAAGTCGCTGACTCACCGCGATCGCTTGTGACCGAACAGGTTGCCAATGGCGTTGCTGTGCGAATGGCCGTGTTGTATGACTTGCTTGGCACCGGAGGCCCTGTTGTCTAACGAAATTGTTATTGTTGGTGGGACGATTATTGATTCCACCACTACCGGAACCCGTGCTGATGTGCTCGTGCGCAACGGTCTTGTTGTTGAAGTCAGCCCTTCGATCGCTGTGCCTTCGGGTGCGCAAGTGCTTGATGCCGAAGGTTGTGTTGTGTCGCCAGGATTGGTCGACATACAAGTGCATTTTCGTGAACCTGGACGCGAGGAGTCTGAGACAATAGAGACGGGTTCACGGGCAGCCGCGCTCGGCGGCTGTACCGCAGTAATATGTATGCCCAATACTGATCCACCGCTCGATGACGCAACCGTTGTGCAAGCAGTCATCGCGCGCGGTCGAAGCGTTGGTCTGGTAGATCTTCATCCGTCGGGTTGCATCACGATCGGCCGCAAAGGGGAACAACTCGCTCCAATGGGTGAGTTGTACGACCTCGGCGTTCGGATATTTACCGACGATGGTGATTGTGTTGCCGATGCACGCGTGATGCGCCGTGCCTTCGAATACGCATCGGCATTGCGAGGTGCGGTGATCGCGCAGCATGCGGAGGATCCTGCACTCGTGCACGGTGGTCACATGCACGAAGGCGAATGGTCGTCACGGCTTGGTATCCCCGGCCGACCGGCCGCGGCTGAGATCACGATCGTGGCTCGAGATCTCGAGTTGGCGCGCCTCACGGGTGGTCGGTATCACGTGCTTCACCTCTCGACGGCGGGTGCTGCCGATTTGGTCCGGGCTGCGAAGCAACAAGGGCTACGAGTGACGGCAGAGTGCACGCCACAACACATCACCCTTACCGACGCGGCCTGTGCGAATTACGAATCGACGTTCAAAATGAATCCGCCGTTGCGGGGTGAGCCTGATCGTGCTGGCGTATTCGCGGCATTGGTCGACGGCACGATTGATGCGATTGCTACCGATCACGCTCCTCACGCGCCCGAAACGAAGGCGGTTCCATTTGAACAAGCGCCTCCTGGAATGCTCGGCGTCGAAACGTCGCTGGCCGTAGCGATGACGCAGCTGGTGGTTCCTGGTCATCTCACGTTGCAACAGTTGTTGGCGCGCATGTCTTGGCAACCAGCCACGATTGCCGGGCTGGGGTCGCAACAAGGCCGGCCCGTAGCTGTTGGCGAACCCGCCAACCTATGCGTGATCGATCCCACGACCCAATGGGAACGACACGCCAATGAAAGTGCGAGCAAGAGTCGCAATGATCCATGGGAAGGCGAGAAGTTGACGGGACGAGTTCGACACACGGTGTTGCGTGGCGCTGCAACAGTGATTAACGGAGTGGCACAGCGATGAGGCGTACCGAAGCGCATCTGGTGTTGGCCGACGGCGAGACGTTTGCGGGCGAACTGGTTGGCCATGTACCGGAATCCGGTATTGCTGCCGGCGAGGTCGTGTTTAATACTGCATTATCGGGGTACCAAGAAATCATCTCGGATCCGTCGTACGCGGGCCAGATCATCACCTTTACCTATCCCCACATCGGGAACTACGGATGTAACCCGTACGACGACGAGTCGACTCAGCCACGGTGCCGGGGCGTAATCGTTCGCGATTTGGCTCGCCGATCCAGCAACTGGCGAGCTAAGGACGATCTTGAGGCGTTCCTTCGCAGGCATCTCATATCCGGAATCTCGGGTATTGACACAAGAAGGCTCACTAAGCACCTCCGAGATGCGGGCGCGATGCCCGGCGCGTTCGGCACTGCAAGTCACGAAGACCTGTTGCTAGCTGCCAAGACCGATGGCGGAACCGATGGCCAAGATCTCGCCAACCTTGTAACGACCACTGCCCCGTACACCGTCGGGGCAGTGGATGCTCCGTTGTACGTGGTTGCCTATGATTTCGGCATCAAGACCAGCATCGTTCGTCAGTTGGCCGATGCAGGTGTTCAAGTCGAGGTGGTGTCAGCAAGCACAGCGGCTGCGGACGTGTTAGCCCGAGAGCCCGATGGCGTATTTCTTTCGAACGGGCCAGGCGATCCCGCTGCTGTGCAGGGCGGCATTGCAACGGTGCGATCCCTGTTGGGTGAAGTTCCGATGTTCGGAATATGTCTGGGGCATCAGATCTTGTCGCTCGCCCTGGGAGCACGTACGTTCAAACTTCCGTTTGGCCACCATGGCGGCAACCATCCAGTGCGCCAGATCAAGACCAATCGCGTGGAAATTACGAGCCAGAATCACAACTACGCGGTGGATGGCTCATCGTTACCAACTGGCTCATCGGTTACTCATGTGAATCTGAACGACGGCGATGTCGAAGGTATCGCGACACCCGACTTACGAGCGTTTTCGGTGCAGTACCACCCAGAGGCTGGTCCCGGGCCACACGATGCTCGGTATTTGTTCCAAGACTTTATTGAACTCATGAGAGAAACGGCGTAAACGCGGTGCCAAGACGCAACGACATCAGCACGATTCTGTTGATCGGTTCAGGTCCGATTGTTATCGGACAAGCGTGTGAGTTCGATTACTCGGGTACCCAAGCGTGTCGGGTGCTGCGCGAGGAGGGTTATCGCGTCGTTTTGGTGAACTCGAATCCAGCGACGATAATGACCGACCCTGATTTCGCCGATGCCACCTACGTCGAGCCCCTCGACGTGGCGACATTGACTCGCATTATTGCCAAGGAACGGCCGCAGGCGTTGCTTCCGACTTTGGGCGGTCAAACCGCGTTGAATCTTGCAATTGCGCTCCATGAAGCTGGCGTGCTCAAGGAATATGACGTCGAGTTGATCGGCGCCAAGGTCGAAGCCATTCAGACCGCAGAAGATCGTCAACTGTTCAAGTCTGCGATGCAAGAAATCGGGCTCAACGTTCCTTCGTCGGGGACTGCCTATGAGCTCGAAGAGGCCATTGCAGTTGCTCGGCGCGTTGGTTATCCAGTGATCATTCGCCCATCGTTCATTCTTGGCGGGAGCGGCACTGGTATTGCACATGACGAAGATGAGATGCGCGGGATCGCGGCGCGGGGCCTTGACGCGTCGCCGATTTCTGAAATCTTGATCGAGCGGTCGGTCGTGGGTTGGAAGGAATACGAACTGGAGGTGATGAGAGACCACGCGGATAACTGCGTGATTGTGTGTTCGATCGAGAACTTCGACGCCATGGGTGTTCACACCGGTGAAGCCATCACCGTGGCGCCAGTCCAGACACTGACCGATGTGGAATATCAACACATGCGCGATGCTGCGTTCGCGTGTATCCGGCGCATCGGCGTCGACACTGGCGGGTCCAACGTTCAGTTTGCTGTTAATCCGCGCGACGGCGAGATGATTGTGATCGAAATGAACCCGCGGGTTTCACGTAGTTCCGCGTTGGCATCAAAAGCCACTGGTTTCCCGATTGCCAAGATCGCCGCCAAGCTTGCAGTGGGTTACACCCTCGATGAAGTGCGCAACGACATCACTCGAGTGACACCCGCAAGTTTCGAACCAACGATCGATTATGTCGTGACGAAGTTCCCTCGCTGGGCATTCGAGAAGTTGCCCGGTGCGTCGCCTGTCCTGGGCACGCAGATGCAGTCGGTGGGCGAGGTAATGGCGATCGGACGGACCTTTACCGAATCGTTGCAGAAAGCGATTCGATCGCTCGAGACGGGGCGCGCCGGTCTCAACTGCGACCCCGCAGAACGCGAATTCGACGCAGTAGACGTTGACGAATTAGTTCGTCGCGCATCGATCCCAACTCCCGATCGCATTTTTGAAGTCGAAGCTGCGCTGAGGAAGTACGCAGGAGTCGACCGCTTGCACGAAATGACGGGTATCGACCCCTGGTTCCTCGATCAGATACTGCAAATTGTCGAGTGTCGTGAATCGTTGGCTCAGATCGATTTCGCGAAGATGCAGCGGCGCGACTGGCGCGAAGCCAAGCGCATGGGCTTCTCTGACTCCCAGCTGGCGTTTTTGTTCAGTGTCGAAGAACATGAAGTGCGCACCGCCCGGCTCGCGCTCGATGTCGGAGTCACTTACAAGACTGTGGATACTTGCGCAGCGGAGTTTGCCGCCGAGACTCCGTATCACTACGGCACCTACGAAGACACCGACGAAGTTTCGCCGCTCGTGAAACCAGCCGTTGTGATTTTGGGCAGTGGTCCAAACCGGATTGGTCAAGGAGTCGAGTTCGACTATTGCTGTGTTCACGCTGCGTTCGCACTCAGCGACGCCGGCTTTGAGACGGTCATGCACAACTGCAACCCTGAGACGGTCTCGACCGACTACGACACGAGTGACCGGTTGTTCTTTGAGCCGATCACCACCGAGGACGTGCTCAATGTGTGCGAGGCGCTCAGCGCGGCCGGCGAGTTGCGCGGAGTAATCGTCGCGCTCGGCGGTCAGACGCCTCTCAAACTCTCGCACGCACTCGACAACGCCGGATTCAACATTCTTGGTACCTCGCCCGACAGCATCGATTTGGCCGAGGATCGCGAACGCTTCAACGACTTATGCGAATCACTGGGTATCCCGCAACCTCCAGGAGGAATGGCGGTCTCGGCTGACGAGGCACTCGCAGTCGCTGCGCGAATTGGCTATCCGGTTCTTGTCCGACCGTCGTATGTGCTCGGTGGGCGGGCGATGGAGATCGTGTACGACGACGCGGAATTGCGGCGCGCGATGTCAGAGCTACTGCACACTGGTTCCTTGGGCAAGGAGGGAGGACTCTCCTCAGAACGCCCAGCTTTGGTAGATCGATTCCTCGAAGATGCGATCGAAGTTGATGTGGATGCCTTGCGGGATTCCGTTGGCGAGGTATTGATCGGTGGAGTGATGGAACACATCGAGGAGGCGGGTGTGCATAGTGGCGATTCAGCTTGCGCACTGCCACCTCCGACGCTGAGTACGGCCATGATCGTGACGCTTGAGGGGTATACGCATCGATTGGCGGAGGCACTCAAGGTGATTGGGCCGATCAACGTGCAATTCGCCGTGAAAGACGATCTTGCCTATGTGCTCGAAGCGAATCCGCGTGCAAGTCGAACGATTCCATTCGTGTCGAAAGCAACTGGTGTGCCACTGGCAAAGGTCGCAGCTCGTGTGATGGTCGGCGCAACTCTCGACGAGTTGCGAAACGAAGGCCTGTTGCGCCCGCCTGCTGAAGGTGGTCATATTGCCGTGAAAGAGGCGGTGCTGCCGTTCAATCGTTTCCCGGGAGTCGATACGGTACTCGGACCAGAAATGCGTTCTACCGGTGAGGTAATGGGAATTGATCGCAGTTTCGGACTTGCGTTTGCGAAGAGTCAGGCTGGCGCAGGTAACCATCTCCCGCAACATGGCGAGGTCTTCTTTTCGCTCGCCGATCGCGACAAAGGCGGTGGAGTGCGCGCCGCGCGAAGGTTTGTGGAGCTCGGATTCACGATTGCCGCTACGAGCGGTACCGCGGAACACTTCAGTGCCAACGGCGTACCGGTCGCAACGGTGGTCGCCAAAGTTGGAGAAGACAATGGGGTTGATGCAGTCGAACTCTTGGCGAGCGGCAAGGTCGACCTCATTGTGAATACTCCACGAGGTCGTGGCCCTCGCGCGGACGGTATGCATATTCGTCGTGCCGCAATCTCCAACAAAGTGGCGTGCGTGACCACGACTGCTGCCGCCTACGCAGCCGCGCAAGGTATTGAAGCAGCAGCGAATGGCGAACCTGAGGTGCGGTCGCTGCAGGAATACCACCTCGACGGCCAGTTACAGCTCGGCGTATGAAACGAAAGCGGCGATGGCAGCCCGATCTTTCGGTGCAACTTGGTCCGATCTCTCTACGCAATCCGATCGTCGCAGCATCGGGAACCTTTGGGTACGGTAGCGAGCTCGCAACGATCGTCGCGCCGAGCGCGTTAGGCGCGGTGACAGTGAAATCGCTTGCACCCTTCGCTCATGATGGCAACCCGCCGCTTCGCACGACTGAAGCCACTGGTGGCGGAATGCTCAACAGTGTGGGGCTAGCCGGGCCTGGAGTTGATGCGTGGATCCGCGATGAGCTTCCCGAACTCGAAGCCACCGGCGCAACAATCTTTGTATCGATTTGGGGTCGCACGGTTGAGGACTACGCCTCGGCCGCGGTATCGCTGCAATCGGTGGCCGGACGGATAGCGGCGATCGAGGCGAATCTCAGTTGTCCAAACTTGGGCGGTCACGAAATGTTCGCGCAGTCGCCATCGTTGACAGAAGCAATCGTTGCGGCTTGCGCGGGCGCCATTCCGATATTTGCAAAGCTCACTGCCCAAGTAACAGATGTGGTTTCGGTTGCTCGCGCCGCAATCGATGGTGGCGCGGCTGGGCTCACACTCATCAATACCTTGCCGGGCCTAATGGTCAATGTCGAATCTCGCACGCCGGCGCTAGGCGCGGGTGGGGGAGGGCTGTCCGGTTCTCCACTCCATACGGTCGCGCTGCGAACAGTACGAGATGTCGCAAATGCGCTGCCTGATGTTGCGATTATTGGTACCGGCGGCGTGAGCACTGGCTCACAAGCAGTAGCGATGTTGCTTGCCGGCGCCACTGCGGTTGGCGTCGGGACGGCCACCTTCGCGAATCCGCGTGCGACGTTGGAGATTTGCGAGGGCGTTGCCCGTTGGTGTCACGATCACGATGTGCGCACGGTGCGTGCGCTGAGAGGAACCCTGCAATGGCCAAAGTGACCGACGTCGACGTGAGATCGCATCTTGCGTTGGGTTTGGATTTCGACGACCCGATCGTGGCGCTGGATCGAGCGTTCGCGTTGCGCGAGTGGTTTGGCGTTGCGAAAGTGGGTCATGAATTGTACGCGGCCGCGGGGCCTTCGATTATTGCACAACTGCGCGACATCGGATACGGAGTGTTCCTCGACGCGAAACTGCACGACATTCCCAATACCGTCGGCAGCGCGGCGCGGGTGCTGGCGCGATACGGGCTTGCGTATCTGAACTTCCATACCAGCGGTGGCCTCGAGATGCTGCTGGCGGGCATCGAAGGTGCCCGCGAAGGGGCTGCGCAGGCGGGTGTTGCAGTGCCCAAGCTGCTCGGGGTGACCGTACTCACCAGCGACTCCGATACTTCAGCATTTGCACGTCGACTCGACCTTGCCTCGGAGTCCGGCTGCGATGGAGTTGTGTGTAGCGCGTTAGAAGTCGAGCGAGTCAAGGTTGCTCATCCCGGTCTTATCACGATGGTGCCAGGCATTCGCCTCGCCGGATCAGACAACAACGATCAAGCGCGGGTCGCGACGCCTTTTGATGCGATCCGAAACGGCGCGGACGTACTTGTGATTGTTCGCACCGTGCATCACGCCGTCGACCCGGCTGCTGCCGCCGCGCAAGTGTTCGACGAAGTTGCGTCAGCCCTCGACTGAATTGACGACGTCGGCGCATGGCAGCAGCACCGTGACGGTTGTGCCGATGCCAACTTGCGATTCGATAGTGACCGTTCCGCCGGCGGCTCCCACGATGCCATCGACAACGGCCAAGCCAAGCCCGGTTCCCATGCCTTGTTCGCGTGTTGTGAAAAACGGATCGAACGCGTTCTCGATGACGGCCGCGGCCATCCCACGACCGTTGTCAATCACGCGTAGCCGGACCGATGGCAGCGTCGTTTCACAGCTATCGAGTACAACGCGAATAGTGCCGCCATCGGCGATCGCTTCGCTGGCGTTCATGACGAGGTTCATGATGACGCGATCGATCTGAGCCGAATCCGCGGCAACGATCAAATCCTCGACGAGTACCTCGATTTCGACTGGAACGGCGCGGCCAGTGATGTTGTCCAAAATTGCTCGTAGTTCGGGAAGATGCCGACCAATGTTGAATGTTCCTGCCGCGGCAGTGTCAGCGCGCCCAAATTGCAACAGTCGTTGCGCGAGTTCGGCAGCAATTTCCAATGACAATTGAATTTGGGCGAGATCGTCGCGTTGTTCTTCATCGAGTGCACCGCGTTCTATGGCGGATGCGTAATTCAGCGCCACGCCCAAGAGGTTGGTGAAGTCATGCGCGACTCCAGCCGCGAGACGGCCCACGCTTTCCAGTCGTTGGGCCTTGCGATGCCGTGCTTCGAGCTCGGCGCTGTCGCGCTGATCCCTAGTGACTGCTAGCTCTAGTTGTTGGGCCGCCACTTGCGCCTGCGCTGAGCGCACCTCGGTGAGATCATCTACGGCAACTAAAATCGCGCCAGCATCATCAGTCTCAGTGGCGATGGATGCCCAGAGTTGCGCGGGAAATATCGATCCGTCTCTCCGCATAGCTGTGATTTCACAGCCAAATTGTTGATTGTTTTCGAGTCCTGTGAGCAGGTTGTGAACTGTGATATCGCGTTCCTCAGGAGCCAAGAGGCTGGCGGGAAGCACGGCTTCAATCTCGTTTGGCGAGTCGTACCCAAATAATTTTGTGAACGCTCGATTCGCAATGATTCCCCCCTGATTGGGTGGGAGATAAGCGCTTGGCATCGGGTGCGTCTCAAACAGGAACCGAAAGCGGCGTTGAGCCACGAGGCGCTGCGTCACATCGCGCAGATGAAACACCAATGCGTTCAGATCAGGGTCGCGCAACAGATTCGCCGCGTTCACTTCGCAGATGCGCCATCCGTGTTGTGCGTCCAGTATTCGGATCTCGACAGGGCCCTGGCCCGTCACGAAATCGCGGAGTCGGTCGAGAGCTTCAAGTGCGATAAGGAGATCTTCAGGATGTACGTACTGATGGAATCCCGTTCCGATGAGTGCTTCGGGTTCATATCCGAGCGCCGCAGACGCGGCGCTCGAAACGTATTGCACAAGTCCGGCATCATCGGTAACGACAATGAGCTCAAAGGAATCGTCGAGCAGTGCCTCAAAATACTTTGTGACCTGCGACGCCGTCCGTTGTGCTTCGATTTGCACGGTGATGTCGCGTACTAATGCGACTACTTCACCTTGCACCGCCAATGCACGCGCTTCGAGATGCTGTTGTTTCCCGTCGATCTCGAGTGTGTACTGGAACGTCTCAGTAGCCCCGCTGCCAATCGTCCGACCGATGGCAGCCATTGCTGCGTCGGCTTGTAAGGGTGGCAACACGTCGCGCACATTGCTGCCAATGATTGCGCTTGGAGAAATGGCGAGGCGTGACATATCGGAGGCGTGGAAATCTGTGTGCACGCCATCGGGGGTCATCCAAAACACAAGGTCGGGCATGACCCGCAGGAGCGCGTCCCACCGGTGCTGTAGATGCGACTCTGGTTCTTGATTCTGCATGTTGTCGGTCGCCGCCCGTCGTGTGTTTGCAACCTATATACCGTAATCGTCGCGTCATCGTCGGGTGCGTACTCCAACCAAGTTCGATTTGCAAGCCCTGCCACTCGGGATTTCGCGGGCTTGAGTCGCTATCCTCTGCGCCGATCGCCTGTGCGTTGTTGATCGCACGGTGCGTACCTATCGCAATTGCAATCCAATTCCCCAGTCCACCCAATGATCACGAGGAGTGTCGATGCCGACTCCGCCACCGCAAACCCCCGAAGCTCGGGCCGCCGCACTCGCGAAGGCAGCGGTCTCGCGTCGTGTGCGCGCCGAAGCCAAAGAAAAGCTCAAAATCGGTTCGATGAACCTCGCTGAGTTGTACGAGGCAAGCGACCGTGGCGACGAGTCGGGTGAGATGCTCTCGAAGCTCAAGGTGGTGAGCGTGTTGGAATCGTTGCCCGGAGTTGGCAAAGTCCGCGCGCGCAAATTGATGGAAGAACTCGATATCAAAGAGAGTCGGCGTATCCGAGGGCTGGGAACGAATCAACGCAAAGCGCTCCTCGCCAAGTTTCCTGACTGAAAACTTGCGGTCTGAACTCGGCTCTTAGCTATGAGCAGGCAGGCGTCTCGTCGCGGTTCGGTGCTCGTGATTTCCGGCACGGGAGGCGCAGGTAAGGGCACGATCGTCGAACGCATCCGAAGCCAGCACCCCGAACTCTGGTGGTCGGTGTCGTGGGCAACGCGCCCACCACGCTCTGGTGAGGTTGATGGCGTGCACTATTGGTTTCGTAACGTTGACGAGTTCGTTGCGTTGCGCCAAGCCGGCGGTTTCATTGAGTGGGCTGACGTGTACGGAGTGTTGAAAGGTACGCCGGAGGCGCCCCTACGCGGGGCGCTGGCGCAAGGGCATGACGCCCTTCTCGAAATGGACATTCAGGGCGCGATCAACCTGGTGCAGCGGATTCCTGAGGCGACTGTCGTGTTTGTGGTGGCCCCGTCGCTCGATATTCAAGCCGACCGATTGCGCGCTCGGAGCACCGATTCCGAGCCCGACATTCAGCGTCGCCTCGATGAGGCTCATGCTGAGCATCAGCTCGCATTGGCGAACGGGTTTCGGATCGTGGTCAACGAGAACATAGATCGAGCGATTGCCGAAATCGCTGCTATCCTTGAGGATTCCCGTGAGGCCGCGCCGCGGCCCCCTGAGTAGCTGCCACGAGTAGCTCGACACCTTCCCTGGAGATATTCATGGCAGAACGCCGCGCCTCGCTCATGCAACCCAAGCTCGAAGATCTGGTGAGCCACGTCGATTCCAAGTTCACGTTGGTGACGCTCGGCGCCATGCGAGCCCGGGAGATCAACGACTACTACAACCAACTCGGCGAAGGTTTGGGCCGGATCGTCCCTCCGCAGGTCACTTCTACGTCGCGTAAGCCGTTGTCGATCGCGTTGGAAGAAATTGAAGTGGGCAAGATCGAATGGGAGCGCATCGACGTCGAAGCTGAAGAAGCCGCGGCTGAGCTCGCGAACCAAGAGGCTGCTGCCGCCAAAGCCGCGCTGTTGGCTGGCGACTCGCCCGCCTAGTAGAGCGATTCCAAGCGGATTTGCGACGAGCTGATCCATGCCGCGCGTTGTTCTTGGGGTCTCCGCCGGGGTAGCCGCTTACAAAGCGGTGGAGGTCTGTCGTCGGCTGATCGATGCGGGATGTTTTGTCTCTCCGGTCTTGACCGCCGACGCCACGAGGTTTATTGGCCTGGCCACCTTCGATGCCCTCGGTTCAGAGCCGTCACGCATCGATCTCTTTGACAGCCCTGAGCCCAGCCCCCATACATTCCTTGGTCAGCGCGCGGACCTTGTGGTGGTCGCACCCGCGACCGCCAACGTGATTGCGAAGCTTGCGCACGGGGTTGCCGACGATCTGCTCACTGCCACATGTCTTGCCACTAGAGCCCCGCTGCTGGTGTGTCCGGCCATGCATACCGAAATGTGGGAGCAGCAGGCCGTGCAGGCCAATTTGGCTGCGTTGCGCGCCCGCGGGGTGCACGTGCTCGACCCCGAATCGGGCGATCTTGCCAGTGGCGATCATGGCATGGGGCGCCTCCCCGAACCACAACGAATCGTGAAGACTGTCCTGTCGATACTCAGCGAGAACCGCCCCTTGCTCGGTCGCCGAGTCCTTGTGACCGCAGGCGGAACGCGCGAACCCATCGATTCGGTGCGCGTCATTACGAATCGTTCCTCGGGTAAGCAGGGCTATGCCATCGCCCAAGCTGCCGCAGCCCTGGGCGCGGCGGTCACACTCGTCACCACGGTGGATCGTGCGATCCCCGACGGTGTCGCCGACGTGGTGCGAGTCGAAACCGCGGCACAAATGCAAGCTGCGGTCATGCCAATTGCGGCGGCCCAGGACGTGATCGTCATGGCGGCCGCGGTCGCAGATTTTCGCCCGGTAGATCCGTTGGACCGTAAATCGAAAAAGCAAGAGGGCCCGCCGGAGATCGTGCTGGAACCCACCCACGATTTCTTGGTCGACTTGGGCGCCCTGAAGCCCGTCGGTCAGATTTTGATTGGATTCGCGGCCGAGACTGAAGCTCTGCACGACAATGCGCTCGACAAGCTTCGTCGCAAGAATCTCGATTTCATCGTAGGCAACGACGTTTCACAACCCGACGCGGGCTTCGAGGTCGACACCAACAGGGTAATTATCCTCGACACCGCCGGCGTCGTGCACGAGTTACCGCTGCAAACAAAGCTTGCTGTGGCTCGGGAATTACTTGTTCACATAGTTACTCGGCTCGCATCGCTAGATCGTCAAATTACTTAGAACCGTTTTGCTGCGAAGCTGTACGGCGGCGCGATTGTGATTGGCGTTCCAAAGGTGTCAGTGACCAACACATTTGGCGTGTAGACGAACGTCTGTGCCGCGATGCCGGATGCGGTTGTGCCACTCGCAGATCCCAACGTCACCGAGAAGGTGAAGGTGGTTGCGTTGTAGGTGATGCTGCTGCGACTGGCCCCGCTACCCGAGAAGGTTCGCGTCGCCGTGACCCACGCTGGCGAGCCGAGATCGATCGTGCCGAATCGCAACGCGCACGTGGTGGAAGTAACCGTCATTGTGTCGTTGCCAGTCGAACCCGCATTGTTATTGATCGACACCACAACTTGGTTGTTCCCGTTGATCGACTGGTTGGACGCGTTACCCGCCCATGGATTGCTTCCGCCTGAACACATCGAGGCGACTGCGATTGCTTTGTTGTAGGTGAATGCCAGCGTGTCACTTGCTGCAATCTGACCGTTGGCATTTGTGACGGTCATTGAGGTGACCGTAAGTGGAACGCTGGCGACAGTGATGCTGAGCACCCGAGTTGCCGTCGCGCCGACTGCGTCGGTGAGTGTGAAGGTGATATTGGTCGTTCCAACTGCGGTTGGTGTGCCCGTGATCGCTCCTGTTCCGGAGTTCAATGTGAGCCCAGTGGGCAATGGTGTTGACGTCCACACATACGGCGTAGTGCCGTCGGTGCCAACCACAGAACTTGTGTACGCGGTGCCAACGCCGCCATTCGGCAACGAAGACGTTGTGATCGTCGGCGCGGCATTGACAACGATGTTGTAATTGCGAGTGACAGGATTCGTTTGTGAATCCGTTGCCGTAACTGCGACGGCGAAGGTGCCGGTTGCCGTCGGAGTACCGCTGAGCAAGCCCGACCCCGAGTTGATAGTGATACCAGCCGGGAGACCGGTAGCGGCCCAGGTGTAGCCGGGATATCCACCGCTAGCCACAAACGCAGTAGTCGGGTAGGCGAGGTTGACCGTCCAAGCCGGCAACGTGGAGGGCGTCGTTATCGTTGGCGGTGCTATGCCGATCGTGCTGCCGCCGCCGCCAGTGAAGGTGATGGTCTTGGCGACAATCATTCCGACGCTGCTGCCCGCGCCACCGTTGAGGGTGATGTTTGCGTTGGGGGCGTAGATCGCCCCTGCGTAGGTGTTAACCGTCGCACCGCCGTTGATGTTGATCGATGTGGTCGCGTTGGTGGCCGCGATCCAAAACAAGAGATTCGCGTATGTGCCACTGGTTGCTGCGCTGAAACCAAGCTGGGCCTGGCCGTTGATGCTGAGGCCGCCTTGCGCGAGGTAGAACATCACGTCGTTACCTGTTGCAATCGCTTGCGCACTGAAACTAACGCCGTTGCACATGACGTATACGCCGGGGTCGAAGATCACGGCAGTGGTGACGCTCAAGGCATTCGGATACACGCCGGGTGAATATCGACCGGCTACGAGTGGTGGGTTACTCCCGCCCGCGCACACACCCGCTGGCACGGGGGTGTCGGCAAAGGGATCGGGCAGCGGTGAGGCGTAGTTCGCGAGTGGTGTGGCTTGGCCGCATTGATTGCCTCCACAGGTGCCACCGGCCAAGATTGATGTGCCGCCGGTGGCGCTGTAATCGATTGAACCTTGCGCAGACATCGCGGTGCACCCGCCACCGTCGCTCGACTGCACGAACGCGCCCCCGTTGACGAGCACGGTGGTATTTCCACCGACAGTCAGCGCGGAGCCGCCAGTGCACGGCCCCGAGTTGCCGAGCGCGAGCAAGGGCACAGTCGCGGAATTACCGAGTGTGGGTGTGGTCTGGCTCTGCGGGCGAAGGCTCGCGCGTAAATCGATCCGGTGGGGAGTTTGGGCTACCAACGGCGTGTTGGTGGTGTACGCCACGAGTTGCACTTCGGTGGGCAGGCCTGGGCAAGTGCCGGTGCACGTCGCGGTGGGGGCCGCAGGTGCGGTGCCGATGTGGTCGGCAAGATTCACGGTGTCCGCGGCCGATCCATTGAGACAAGTCTGGCGGATCATTTTTTTGTTGGTCGTGTTGTAAAAGTAATTGGCGACGCGCGTGTTCTTGGTGAGTGGCGAAAGGCGTTCATACCATTTGAAACGGATCACCAATGAGTTGCCGGCGCTCGTGCAGCCCGCGTCGTCGGTGAGCGATACGCCGAGCGTTGAATCAATCGTGCCCGTGAGCGGATTGCTGCCGCCTGCGGCTTGCGCGTCGCGGGTGAGGAACCCGGCGATGATCTGCGCGTCGTTGTTTTCTTTGATGCGTTGAGAATTGTTGTCGCCAGCGCGCATCGCGGTGATGAAGGAAGCGGTGAGCGCGCTCGTGATGAGCCCGAGCAACGTGACGCTGATGAGCAGTTCGATCAGTGTGAGCCCGCGTTCGCTGCGCGTCGTGTTGCGATCGTTGTGGCTTCGCCTCATTGGTTCACACTCCAGGATTGGATCCACGTCCGTGTGATGGGTGCCGTCGCGGCGGTGAACCCGGCCGACGATTGAAAGTTGACTTGCGCACGCACGACGGTCGTTGCGTTGGTGCACGCAACCCCAGTGTCGACGCATGCTGAATAGATAGC
>SXGT01333794.1_pt1 | contig 35348 bp, 29 predicted proteins | sample 3176221 | NCBI WGS metagenome assembly SXGT01 (sample SAMN11356862, study PRJNA531348) | freshwater metagenome | isolation source: freshwater sample F1-120 | place: China: Fuxian Lake, Yuxi | collected 2017-12-25 | reverse complement strand
GGCCCCTGGAATTCACAGGATTATGCCTACAATAGGCGGCTTTGGCCTGGCCCCTGGAATTCACAGGATTATGCCTACAATAGGCGGCTTTGGCCTGGCCCCTGGAATTCACAGGATTATGCCTACAATAGGCGGCTTTGGCCTGGCCCCTGGAATTCACAGGGTGAAAGCGAGCGTCGGAGACCGCTTCTCTGTAGCTTACCAGGCCCCTGGAATTTACAGAGCGAACGCAGGAGAAAGAGACCCGTCTCTGTATCTTACCAGGTCAAAGCGAGCCAAAGAGACCGGTCTCTGTACTTTACCATGCCAAAGCCAACCAAAGAGACCAGGTCTCAACGGCTTCGACCCGAACGGTGAGCCTACCCGCCCCCAGCTCCGCCTCGATCCGACCGAGTGAGGACGGGCGGCCTCGGCGCCAGCGTGCTAGACATCCGGCGATGCGGCGCCCAGCCCTCCTCGGCCCTCTTGCTGGCCTGCTCGGTTCACGACCCAAGGTGACGATGACGAAGCACTGGCTGCTCGCACTCCTGCTCCTCGCCCCCTTCGCCGCGAGCGCGCTCCCGGCGTGCGGCGCCACGTCGACGGAGGGCACGGCCGACGCGTCCAGCCAGGGCGACGCCGGCCCGCCCGACGACGCGGCGCCCGGCGCCCTCGTCGAGCCCGAGCCCGGGTGCAACCCGATCGTGGGCGACGACTGCGTCACGCCCTTCCCGTCCAGCTTCCACCAGCGCGTCGATCCGGCGTCCGCCACGGGCTACCGCGTCAAGGTCGACGCCCTCGTGGCCACGGCGTCGGGCAAGCCCATCAGGGTCGATCGGCTAAACCAGAAGGACGGGTTCTCTCCGGCGACGCCGTTCGTCGTCTACCTCAAGTCCGGGGTGGACGCCTCGCAGCTCGTCGGCTGGCAAGACCCCAGCGCGTCCGTGCTCCCGGCGTCTCCGGTGCAGGTCATCGAGTACGCGACCGGCAAGCGCGTCCACGCGTTCGCGGAGCTGGACGCGGGGAGCAAGCGCGACGGCGACCGCCAGGCGCTCCTCATCCGGCCCCTTGCCCGCCTCACGCCCGGCGCCCGCTACGTCGTGGCGCTGGTGGGCCTGCGCGACCCGAAGGGCAAGCCCGTTCTCCCCGCGCCGTTCCAGGCCCTGCGCGACAAGGGCAAGCTCACCCGCGCGCTCGAGGCGCTCCAGCCCCGCTACGAGGAGATCTTCGCGGCGCTCGAGCGGGCGGGCGTGACCCGCGGCTCGCTCTCGCTCGCGTGGGACGTGATCGTCGCGTCCGACGCGACGGCCACAGGCCACCTCGTGGAGATGCGCGACCGCGCGCTTGGCATGCTCGCGCGCGGCGAGCTGGGGTACCGCGTGACCCAGGCCAAGGACACCAACGACTCCAACATGTTGCGAGAGATCTCGCTCGCCGTGCAGGCGCCGTCCTTCCTGGCGGACGAGACCGGCAAGTCGACGATGGTCTTCGGGCCAGACGGCAAGCCCGCGTCCAGAGCGGTCGTCGAGTTCCCCGTGTCCATCACGGTGCCGCGCTGCGCCGAGGCCGCGACCGAGCCGCTGCCGGTCGTCGTGTTCGGCCACGGCCTCTTCGGCAACGCGCAAAACACCATCACCAGCGCGGCCGCGAAGGCCGCCGCGAACCGCCTCTGCTCCGTGTTCGTCGCGACGGACTGGATCGGTCTCGCGAGCGACGATGTGAAGCGGCTGCCCGATCTGCTCTCGGCCGACATCAACAACGTGTACGTGATCACCGATCGCCTCCAGCAGGCGCACGTGAACGCGCAGGTCATGACCCGCGCGTTCGTCACGCGCATCAAGGACGACCCAGCCCTCGCCGTCGCTGGCCGGCCCGTCACCGACGGAAAGAAAATTTACTACTTCGGCGTGTCGAACGGCGGCATCCAGGGCACCACGTTCATGGCCCTGACGCCCGACGTGCAGCGCGGCGTCCTCAACGTGCCGGGCGGCAACTGGTCGCTGCTCATCGAGCGCTCCACGCACTTCGCCCCGTTCAGCACCCTCTTCAAGCTGGTCATCCCGGACCCGCTCGACCGGCAGCTCGCGCTCGCGGGCATGCAGTCGGAGTGGGACTACACCGACGCGCTCACCTTCGCGCCGCACCTGCTCGCGCAGCCCCTCGCCGGCTCCCCGGTCAAGCGCATCTTGATGCAGGAGTCCCTCGGCGACGCCCAGGTCACGAACGCGGCGACGCGGGCCCTGGCGCGCGCCGCGCGCATCCCGGGGCTGGATCTCACCGATCCTGTCCCCGGCCTCGAGCTGGGCCGCGCACCCCTCGACTCGGCGTACACCCAGTGGAACGCGCGGCCCGAGATCATGCCGCCCCTCGACAACACCGCCCTCGCGAAGGACAACGGCGCCCACGACGCCTTCTGGGCGAACCCGCTCGCCCTCCAGCAGATCGAGGCCTTCTGCCGGCCGGACGGGAGGGTCTCGTCGGTGTGCGGGGGGCCCTGCACCATCCCCATCAAGTGAAGGGGGGCGTCGACGTCGCACGATGTTCGTGCAACGTTCGTCGCTCCATGAAGCCGCCGAACGAGCCCCCCGCGCACCTCGAAGGGACCTGCGATCCAAGCTTCTCGCGCGTGAGGGACGCCTTCGCCGAGGCGCTCGCTCTGCCGGGGGAGATGGGCGGGGCGGTCTCCGTCGTGATCGATGGCAGGACCGTGGTCGATCTCTGGGGCGGCTACGCCGATCGCGCGAGGAGCCGGCCGTGGGCGCGGGACACGCTCGTGAACGTCTTCTCGACGACGAAGGGTATCCTCGCCGTGTGCGCCCACCGGCTCATCGAGCAGGGGCGGCTCGAGCTCGACGCGCCCGTCGCCCGCGTCTGGCCAGAGCTCGCGGCGCACGGCAAGGAGGGCATCACGCTGCGCCACCTGCTCACGCACCGGGCGGGGCTGCCGGCCGTTCGGGAAGTCCTCGCTCCCGAGGCGCTCTTCGACTGGCACGCCATGACGGCGGCGCTCGCCGCCGAGACACCCTGGTGGGAGCCCGGCGCGCAGCACGGCTACCACGCTGTGACCTTCGGCTGGCTCGTGGGAGAGGTGCTGCGCCGCGCCACGGGCTCTGCGCCGAGGGATCTCGTCCGCGAGCTCGTGGCGGGGCCGCTCGGCGCGGATTTCAGCGTCGGGGTCGCCGGGCCGGATTTCGGGCGCTGCGCGGAGCTCCGCCCCTCGCGCCGCGCCCCCGGAGAGTCCTCGCTGTTCGATCGGATCATGGCCGAGCCGGAGTCGATGACGGCCAAGGCGTTCACCAACCCCTTCAGCCTGGTCCTGCCCCAGACGATCCACTCGCCCGCGTGGAGGGCGGCCGATCTGCCAGCCGTCAACGGACACGCGACGGCGCGCGCGGTCGCCCGCATCTACGGGGCGCTCGCGCGCGGGGGCTCGATCGACGGGGTGCGCATGCTCTCGGCGGAGTCGGTCGCGCGCTGCAGCGAGGAGCAGTCCGTCGGCCCGGATCTCGTCCTCGGCCTGGGCACGCGCTTCGGCCTGGGCTTCATGCTCCCGCAGCCGCACGATCGCTTCTCGCGAGAGGGCGCGTTCGGTCACCCGGGCGCGGGCGGCTCGATAGGGTTCGCCGATCCTGCGGCCAAGCTGGGCTTTGGCTACGTGATGAACCGCATGGGCCTCGAGATCCTCACCGATCCGCGCGCGCAGGCCCTCTCGGACGCCGCGTACGCCTCGCTTTGATGGCCCTCGATTCCCCCGTAATGGCTGCTTTGTGGGCAAGACCTCCGGTACGCTCACTCGTCTCATGCACTTCTGGAAGACGAACAGGACGCCCCGGGCTCTCGCGCTCCTTGCGCTCTCCGCCGGATGCGGCGGATCGAGCCCTCCTGCGGCCTCGCCGACGAAGGGACCGCCCGCGCCGAGGATCGCTGTCTCCGGACCGGTGATCCCGATGTCGCACGCGGGGCCGGACAAGACGCAGCGCGAGGCGCCGCCCGGGCTCGTGGCGCTCCGCGACGAGCTGCGGCGGGCGATGGGGACGCTAGGAAAGGCGAGCCCCCCGGTCCATCACCTCGCGTACACCGCGACAGCGCACGAGCAGATCTCGCTCGACGGCGAGTACGGCACGATCGCAGGCGACTCGCGGTCGGAGGGGCGCTCGCTCGACGTCGATCTCCGCGTCGGGACCCACGAGATGGACTCGAGCCACCCCTCTCGATCGCTCGCGCCGGTGCACGGTCACCACGAGGTCCTGCCGCTCGGCGACGCCGATCCGCTCGCGCTCCGCCAGATCGCGTGGCTCGCGACCGACGACGCGTACAAGGACGCCGCGGAGCGCTTCGTGTCGCTCAAGAAGCAGCGTGACGTCAAGGCCGAGGACGAGGACAGGTCGCCCGACTTCTCGCAGGAGCAACCGGCGAAGTGGATCGGCCCATCGCCTCCTCCGCTCGGGCTCGATGTCGAGCAGTGGAGGACGCGCCTGCGCGCGCTCTCGGCCCTCTTCAAGGGCGACAAGCAGATCCACGACGCGCACGTCTCGCTCCACGGCGCGCGCCGCGCTCGGTGGTATCTCGCGTCGGACGGCGCCGAGGTCGCGTTCGGCGATCGCAGCTACCGCGTGGTGATCACCGCGCGCACGCAGGCCGCCGACGGCATGGCGCTCGGGCTCCACAAGTCCTTCGAGGCGCGGTCGCCCGAGGCGCTCCCGACCGACGCGCAGATGACCGCGGCGATCAAGGTGATGTCGGCGACGCTCCACGCGCTCCGGACGGCACCTCTCGCGGAGCCGTTCGCGGGCCCGGCGATCCTCGAGGGCCGCGCCGCGGGCGTGTTCTTCCACGAGGTCATCGGTCACCGCCTCGAGGCGCATCGGCTGCGCAACGACTTCGACGGGCAGACCTTCGGCAAGAAGCTCGGTCAGCCGGTCATGCCGTCGTTCCTCACGCTCTACGACGATCCGACGGTCGACAGGCTCGGCGACGTCGAGCTCAACGGGCACTTCTTCTTCGACGACGAGGGGATCGCCGCGCAGCGCGCGACGCTCGTGGACAAGGGCGTGCTCAAGGGCTTCCTCTTCGGGCGCATGCCCGCGCGAGGGATCGTGAAGTCGAACGGCCACGGTCGGCGCCAGGAGGGCATGCCGCTCGTCGCGCGTCAGGGCAACCTCGTGCTCGAGGCGAGCGAGACGGTGCCTGCCGCGACCCTTCGCAAACAGCTCATCGACGAGGCGAGGAAGCAGGGGCGCCCCTACGGTCTCCGCTTCGTCGAGATCCAGGGTGGCTTCACGGACACGTCGCGCTTCGGCACGCAGGGCTTCAAGGTGATGCCGACGGTCGTCTTCCGCATATACGTCGATGGGCGACCCGACGAGCTCATTCGCGGGGTCGACATCGTGGGCACGCCGCTCGCGATGCTCCTCCGCATCGCGGCGGCGGGCGACGATCATGACATCTTCAACGGCGTCTGCGGCGCGGAGTCCGGGTGGGTGCCCGTGAGCGCGACGGCGCCGTCCTTGCTCGTCGGGCTGATCGAGACCGCGTTGAAGGACAAGGGCAACATGAAGCCGCCTGTCCTCGAGTCCCCGGCCATCCAGAGCAGCGAAGGCGAGGTGAAGTGATGCGCCGTTTGATCCTGACGCTCGCCGCGGTGCTCGCTCCCTCGCTGGCCTCCGCAACGCCGCCGAGGGACGACGCGGCCGTGAGGAAGGCGCTCGAGGACGAGATGGCGCGCACGATGCAGACGCTCCGCCTCGGCAGCGAGGCGCCCCCCTATTACATGTCGTACGCGATCGTCGACGACGACACCTCGCACGTCGTGGCGCGCTTCGGAGCGATCGTCTCCGACGCTCACAACCCGACGCGGCGCGTGCGCGTCGTCGTGCGCGTCGGAGGCTACGACGAGGACAACACGAACTTCCGCGGCGGGGTCGGGGGGTTCGGGGGCGGCGGCGTCAGCCGCGACGACGACTACATCGGCCTCCGCCGCGACCTCTGGGAGATGACCGATCGCCAGTACAAGCAGGCGCTCGACGCGCTCGCGCGGAAGAAGGCGTCGAGGGCGATCGAGTCCACCGACAAGGACAAGATGCCTGACTTCGCGAGGGTGACAGCGACGAGCGTCGTCAGCGACAGGGCGGTTCCGCAGACGGACGCCGACCGCGCGAAGATCAGCGACGCCGTGGTGAGGCTCTCCGCCGTGTTCAGGGAGTTCCCGACCGTGAGCAGCGGGCGGGTCTCAGGCGGGCTCAGCGTCGAGAGGCGGCGCCTCCTGACGAGCGAGAAGACGTGGACCGACGAGCGGTGGAGCCGAGTGCGCATCGACGTGCGGGGGGACGCGACGACGCCCGACGGGCACAGGCTCGTCGCGACGACGGCCTTCGCCGCGCAGGACGTCGCGTCGCTGCCGCCGCTCGAAAAGATGCAGGCCGAGGTGCGCGCTCTCGCGAAGAACCTCGCCGAGCAGCGGACCGCGCCGGCCGTCGAGCCGGGATCGGCGAGCGTCGTCTTCGAGGGGCCGGCCGCGGCGCAGCTCGCGCGCATGATGCTCGGGCAGCCGCTCTCGGGGCAGCCGGAGCCGAGGTCGGCCGGCGGCGCGCCGCGCGATGGATCGATGTCCTTCGCGGAGAAGATCGGGCTTCGCGTCGCGCCGGCGTGGCTCACGGTGACCGACGACCCGGGCGCGGTCGGCGCGACCAGGAAGCCGCTCGCGGGGACGTACGACACCGACGACGAGGGCGTTCCGGGCGAGAGGCTCACGCTCATCGATCACGGCTCCGTGAAGGCGCTCCTCATGTCGCGCACGCCACGCAAGGAGATCCCGAGGTCGAACGGCCACGGCCGGGGCGGGCTAGGGGCGCACGCGATGTTCTCGAACCTGGTCGTGCGCGCCGACAACGCGCTGCCGAGGCGCGCCCTGCTCGCGCGCGCAGCGGCGACCGCGGGTCCGAAGGGCACGGTCTACGTGGTGACTCAGCTCGATCCATCGAGCGGCCTCGGCCGCGGGCAGACGCTCCGCGCGCGCGTCGCGTTCCGCGTGAAGGACGGCGGGCGGGCGGAGCCCGTGCGCGATCTGTCGCTCGAGGGCTTCATGCCGAAGAAGATGAAGAAGGACCTCGTCGCGGCGGGCACCGATACGTACCTCTACGAGGAAGAGGGCTCGATGCCATACTCCGTGCGCGCGCCCTCGCTGCTCTTCGAGGACGTCGACGTCGGCCGCCCGAACGAGACGAGCCGCATCCCGCCGCTCTATCCATCGCCGCTCGAGGCGTCAAAGCCGTAGGCTCGGGTTCAGCACCGCGCGAGGCCGCTCGTGCCGTGAAAATGGCTCGCTGGCGTCCGAGGCGCGCTCACTTCTCGGGCACCGGCACGTCGACCTCGGCCGGATCGAGGAGGCTGCCGATGTTGTTCACCAGGGTGTCCCGTGCCTGCAATTGGCCCGTCTTGCCGGTGAAGTTCCACTCGAGAAATTTCACGATCGACGAGTGTTCCATCACCACGTGGGAGATGTAGTTCTTTCGCGCGTAGCGCCCGATGGCGAAGATAGGGACACGAGTGCCCACGATCTCGCCATCGATCGGGCTCTTCTCGGGAGGCGGGCTCACGTGATCGAAGTAGCCCCCGCCCTCGTCCCACGTGAGGAGGATGAGCGTGTTCTTCCCGTAGGGTGAAGCGAGGATCCTGGCGATCGCCGCCTCTACCCACGCGACACCGACCGAGATGCTCGTCCCATAACCGGGGTGCTCTGTGTGGTAACCAATCGGCTTGATGTAAGACACCTCGGCCAGATCGCCGCCGTCGAGGTCCTTGTAGAACTGGCCCCAGTCCATGAGGAACGCAGGGTTGTCCGTGAACTGCTGGTAGTAGTTGAACGGAATGTCCGAGGGGTCGTACGCGCAGGGGTAGCTCGCGAAGACCGGGTTCACTCCGCGGCAGTCGGAGGGGTGCGGCGGGCAGTTCGCCGAGTTTCGCATCACCTCGTAGCCCTCGGCGTAATAACGCACGCGCTCGCCGTGGTTGATGAGGATGTCCGCGACCGTCGACTCCGACGTGTTCCGCATCTTCGGCGTGAGCGGGTTGCTGCAACCCTGACCGATGGCGTTCGGGATGAACGCATTGTCCGTAAAGACCTTCTTCGCCACCGCGAAATACATATTATTGGCCGACGTCTGTCCGACGATCGATTGGAAATATCGGTCGCCGATGGCGTATTTTGCCGCGTAGTCGTGATAAGGCGCGACCAGCGGCGAGGGCGCGATGGCGAAGTTCTTCACGTTGGAGCAGCCCGCGCCCTTGACGAAGCGGTCCATCTTGCCGTTGTTCATCTCGGCGAGCTCGCACGGCTGGCTATGGTCGGGGTCGTACGAGGAGTTTGCTTGGTCGGTGAGCTCGATCGGGAGGGAGCCCGAGGGCTCACGATCGGGGGCGGCCTCGCAGCAGGGCGGCCCGGCCGTGCAGGTGGGGTTCGAGCCGGGCTGGGCCTTGCACCACCGGCCAAAGTAGGTATCGAACGTGTGGTTCTCCTGCATGATGACGACCACGTGATCGATGCGGCCCTTGGCCTTCGCCTCCGGGCTGCCCCCTTCGGAGCCTCCGTCCACCCGGAGCCGCGTGGGATCCTCGGCGCCGCTGGGGAGCCCGCTCAGATCGTCCGTTGCGGGCTCGACCGCCGAGCCACACGCGGCGACCGAGCACGCGCACACGAGCGAGGCTCCCGCGAGCAACGCCCTCATCCTGGTGGTCACGGCTCCGTCGCTTCGCGTGGTCGCAGGCGTCATGGTTGAAGCTTACGGAATCGCTCGGGCCGCACAAGCGACTGCCGCTCGGAGACGCGCGCCCGCCCCGCTCCCACGTGCGGACCGCAGGACAAAATGGGAAGCATCCCGTAGATTCGAGGGATGCGTCGCTCGCGAGCACTCGGAGGTTGGGCGTTCATGGCTCCCTCCCTCTCGGTCCCCAAAGGCACCCCCTTCGCTTCGCTCCCCTGCACGCTCGGGGGGCTCTTGTTCACGCTCGCGGTCACGGCGTGTGGCAGCTCGGAGCCCTGCGCCGGCGCGTCGTGCGACGCGGACGAGACCGTGTATCTTGCACCGAACGGCGACGACGAGGCGCCCGGGACGAGGGAGAAGCCGGTGCGGACGGTGCGGACGGCCATCCGCCTCGCGGCCCACGCCAGGCGGCTGGAGGTGCACGCCGCGGTGGGCACGTACGACGAGCCCGAGCCCATCGTTTGGCCCGACGGCGTGCGGTTCGAGGGCGGGTATATGCTCGACGGCTGGCGCCACGATCCGGAGGCCTACAGCGAGGTCCGCGGCGCCGAGCTCGCGATCGTGGTTCGCGACGCCAAGGTGACAGGCGCTCTCCGGGGAGTCCGCGTCGTCGCTCGCGACGCGACGTCGCCCGGACAAGCCTCGATCGCTGTTTGGGTGAGCGGCACGGAGGCGTTTCGCTTCGACCACGTCGAGCTTCGCGCGGGCCGCGGAGCCGCGGGAGTCGACGCCGCCGCGGAGCGCTTCGATCCGACGGTGCTCGACGGCAAGCCTGGAGTCGACGGCAAGGGCGGCGCGGCCGACGGCGAGAACAAGGCGGGTCGTGGTGGAGACGGTGGCCAGAACGCTCGGTGCCCCACGGCGCGCGGCGGCGCAGGAGGGAGCGGAGGTCAGCGCTACACCGCGTTTGCCGGCGTCAACGGCCGCGCTTCGCCCGGGGGAGCGGCGGGCGGGAAGGGCGCGGCGGAGAACGGCTGCCGCGGCCTGGGCGGGACCAACGCCGACGGCGTCGCCCGGGAAGGAGCCCCCGGAAAAGCAGGGGCGCTCGGGCCCGATCTCGGCCGGTGGGACTCTGCGAGCGCACGCTACCTCGCAAGCGCGGGGGGCGCGGGCGAAGCGGGCGAAGACGGGGTAGGTGGTGGTGGTGGCGGAGGAGGCTCCGGGCAAACGGGGTTACTCTGTACGGACGGTGCCGGCAACGGCGGGGGCGGGGGCGGCGCGGGCGGCTGCGGCGGGAGGGCCGGGAATGGGGGCGGGGGGGGTGGCGCCTCCATTGCCATGCTGGTCGAGAACAGCAACCCCATTTTGGATCGTGTGGTGCTCGCCACCGCGTCTGGGGGGGCGGGCGGCGCGGGCACGGCGGGCACCCGCGGAGGGAGAGGCGCAAAGGCGGGCGTGGGCGCGGCCGTGGGTCTGGACGAGGTCGGCCGTGGTGGCAATGGCCACGCCGGCGCCGACGGCGGCGCCGGCGGGCACGGAGCCGGCGGGAGCGGCGGGCCGAGCCTCGGTCAGTGGGTTTTATCCGGCAAGGTCGAGGCCACGAACGTCAAATACGAGATCGGTCCAGGTGGCGCGGGCGGCGGCGGGCCGCTCCCCGGAGCCACGGGCAAGCGCGCCGAGCGCGTGCCTTAGCACCGCCGGAGACTTACTTGAGGCGCTGCCCAATCCGCGCTCCGAGCTGCGCGAGCGTCGGCGTATAGCCAAAGTCGTCGCGAGCAGGATCGTTTCCCTGGGTCGCGCAGATCGAGCCCACGATGGCCTGATCTCCGAGCCCCCGGGCGACGCGGAGGTGCCGGATGCCCGGCAGGGCGCGTCCCCGCACCTGGACGGTCGCGTCGGCCGCGCTGCAAAGCGGAGCCGTCATCGGCGGTTGGCACTCACAGGTCTCGCGGTTGGCAACCGCACACGGCACGGGGGCCGCGAGCGCGAACGTGCACGCCGACTGCAGATCGTGGCGGTTCGTCACCCACTCTCGCCCATGAACCGGATCTGCGTCGTCGGCGGCCGTCGGCCCGGGGAGGCCGGGGCGAGGCTCGATCGACTGCACCATGTGGGGATCGATGCCCGCGGTATCGTACGAGTCCGGATCTCGTCCAACGATCTTCGACCAGTCCGCCGCGGAGAGGCGAGCAGGCGCGCCGCCCGTGCTCGCCTTGGAAGCCAGCGCGGTAGGCACCCCGGTGATGACCGTGAAGAGCACGTCGAACGGCGTGCGGGGCCCCGGAGGTAACCGGCAGAGCTCCTGCGTCGCGGCGGTCGGCAGGTCTTTGGCGAAGAGCGGATTTCGGCACTCCGCGGTTCCCACGTAGTTGCCATTTGCGTCGTGCTCGGTCGCGCCACGCGAGATCATGAGCGCGGACAACCCGTCGACGTAGCGCTTCAGCGGATACTGCGGGTCCACTCCGAATCGCCGCTTCATCTCGAAGAAGCGCACGCTCAGATCGTCGTCGTCCGACCCGTAGTAGCCGGAGTTCTCGGCGCAGCGCGGGTCCGCGGTGACCCGAGGATCGGATCTGAAGCCACACGACGTGCAGTCCGCGGAGGCAGGATTCGTCAGGCACACCGTCGTGCCCTTCGGCGCCGTGCTCCCGCCGCGAGAGGGCGGGCGCTGAGCTCCGGCGAACCCAGCGGAGGCAGGAAACACGGGATTCATGAACGCCCAGCCCTGCCCTCCAATCGAATAGGGGTCGACGGTCGAGTCGTCTTCGTCGGTGAGCACGACCACCGCGAGGACCGAGTCCTCGCGGAGGAACGCCTTGCGCTGAGCGAGGAGCGTCGAGTCCACCGCGGCGCGGTTGGCCTGATTCCCGGCCCGTAGCACGCCCGCAGGATCCGGTGACACGAGGAAGCGGTACATCGACTCCAGCGGCCCTTCGAAGCCGCACCCTCGATCACCCACTCCGCCCACGAGCGTAGACGTGTCCCTGACGAGCACCGCCGGATCCGAGAGCACCGGCGCGGCGGGAGCCCCGGCGGCGAACGCCAGGAATCCACCGGGCGCGGTCGCGAGTCCGGGGCGATTGACGAGCCTCCCCATGTCGTCATTTCCGGCAGGAACGGCATCGACGGGGCACGAATCGGAGCCGAGACCACCGAGCGACGAGGTGAGCACCCCCACGTGCATATCCCGAACCGGCGAGTGTTCGAGCTTCCCCGTGGCGCAGACGCCCGCGACGGAGGTGCCCACGATCGCGCCAGCCGCGTCGAGACACTTGGGGACGATGAGCCGCTCGACGAAGCGAGCGGCCGACGCCGCGAGCAACGCTTGCTTTTCGGCCATGGACCGCGAGTTGTCGACGACGAAGAGGACGTCCACCTTGGACAGCGAAGGCGGCGTGGGTTTCGGGGGCTCCGCGTCCGGCGTCGCGGTGTCCGGCGCGGCGTCGCCTGGCGGAGGAGGAGCGACGTCGGGCGCCGAGGCCGAGGCGTCGGGCACCACCGACGCATCCGGCGACGACTCGACGGTCGTTCCGCAGTGCGCGAGAGGGAGGGCCGCGAGCGCGACGAGCGCGGCGACGACCAAGGGGGATACACTTCGCGAAAGGGTCATGCCGCGACAAAAGCACGTATTGTGCCCGACTCGACCCACAGATATTTCTGGAGCGAACGGCCCGACGATCCGCTTCGCTCCGTGCCAGCGTGAGCCACGACCCCGAGTTCGACGACTCGCTCGGCACGCCGTCGTAGAGCTGGCCCGCCATGGGATTGCCAGCGTCGCTGCCCTGGGCCCGGACAACGGGCGCCCTCCTGGGGTGCGCGATTTCGGGGTGTGCTCCTGCGCCCGAGCCTCGGGAGGTCGTCCAGGCAACGCTCGCGACGCCCGTCGCCCCCTCGCCCAAACGTTCGGCCAGGAGCATGGAGCCATCCTTGCGATCGCTCACCCCACCCGGGGTGTCCGGCTCCCGCGTCCTGATCCCTCAGGAGCCGCAAGGGAGAAGCAAGAGAGCGATGGCCACACTCCCGAATTGAAGCTCGGCGTTCCAGGTCAGGCTCTTCTCACTCGATGGATCGCCGAGCTCTCGTATGCTCGCGAATGAACGTCCCTGCCTCGTCGATCGCTCTCGTGCCGTCCGGCGTCACCGCCCGGAGCAGATGCCAAAGGGAGTGGCAGTCCAGAGTCACGCAGCGCGAGCAGCGTATTCAGGACGAGCGTTCCACCGGCAGAGTCGCCGGCCAGAGCGATATTCTCGGGGTTGGTCCCCTGCCCAAGCAGGTAGCGATAGGCTTTCACGGCATCCGTCACCGCGGCTGGAGCCGGGTGTTCCGGCGCAAGTCGATATTCGAGGGCGAGCGTTCGGGCACGCGCGGAGCGGGCGAGCGCACCGATCATCTCTCCGTGGGTGCGAAGGGACCCGAACACGAACCCGCCGCCGTGGAAGTAGAGGAGGACGGTGGCATCGGGGTTGGGCGGCTCCAGCCAAGCGGCGTGGAGTGCACTCTCCTCACCCGGATTCAGATTCACGAAGCGGGGCGTCAGCCCGTCCGTACGCAACGGGCTCATCGCCTCCCCCACGTTCCGCCAACGGATCATTCCTATTGCGGGCATGACGGACCAGGACCCGCGGGTTGCCGCCACGACCAGTTCCATTCGGAATGGCCACTTCCGATGCACACTGCGTCCCAGGAGTCGGCGCATGAGCGCGCGACATAGGCCGCCCACCGCCGCACCGACCACCCAAGCCGAATCCCGCCACCGCGCGGTCGGCCTCGCGAGACCCGTGACGGGGACCGCTTCGATCACCTCTTCTACCGCGCGCAGGTTCGATGAGCGCATTGTGTCACTCCTGTGAAAATCAGGCTGATTCGGCATGGCACCACACCGCGGGCCAAGCTGGCCGACGCCAGCACCCCCGCGTCCCCGTCGGGTCCTGTCCAAGGGTCGTACCTCACAGTATGCCAACGTGGCGAAGGCACCGACGCTGCTGCGGTCGGTGCGCGCGTGCCTGTTGCGATTCGCGGAACGTACGTTCGACGGGTCGTCGTTGAGCCGCCCGCCTCCTCGGTGGACACGGGCGTTTCCGGGCCGCGGTGGCGCGTCACGGCGAGAGACGCCAGTTGGGCGTGACGACGACCGGGCCGCTGCTGGGGCCGAAGGTCCAGGTGCCGTCGAACCGGGTGCCGCTCCATGTCGCGCTGATGCTGCCCGAACCGCCGCCGCCCACGCAGCTGAGCTGCGCGCCGAGCATGCCCCCGCCTATGTTGCCGCTGTCCACCCGGACGCTGGGCGGAGCGCCCCAGGTCTGGCCGAAGATGGTGCGGAAATTGGAATACAAGAACTGCGAATTGACGCCGCTGTTGGGGCACTCCATTCCCACGACCTGGGGCGTAGTGAAGTTCCAGGAGCACGCGTCGAAGGTGATATCGCCGCGCTGGCACGTCGACATCTGATCGCCGGGGCCGGTGCAGCTCCGCGCGCAGCTCAGGACGGCCATCGCCGAGGATCGGTCGGCGACCATGCAGGCGCCGCGGCGGGTGGTGCCGCCCTGCGCCTGGCAGCACGCCGACATGCACGGGCTCGACGCGAAGTTGCTGCCTTGCGGGGTGCGCACGCAGTCGGCGTAGCAGCCAACGAAGCCGGCGAAGGTGCGCCCGTGCGCGCAGTAGCAGGTGTCGCGGTTGGCGCTGCAGCACAGGTCGGGCACCTGGGTGCCGCAGCAGGTCTGGAAGCAGCCATAGTCGAGCTGACACTGCGAGCCCTGAGGCGACGGGATGATGGCCCAGGTCGAGAAGTGCGTGATGTAGCCGGTCACCCGCCGGGAGCCGGTGTCGACCAGCGCCCAGCCCGCGCTGCTCCAGCCCCCGCTGGCCCGGGTGGCCAGCATGAGATCCCCAGGCGCCACGCCGCCCAGCGAGGCCGGGTCGTAGGGCAGTGTGAGCGTGACCGGCTGAGCGAAGCGCGTCCCGTCGGGGCCCAGCTCGTAGACCGGCCCCACCGCACCCATCGCAGGCGGCCCGGCGCGCCTCACCGTGATCGTGGTTGCCGCCGGCAGCGCACCGGCCGGGATCTCGATCACCACGCCGTCCGCGGTGGTCAGCGTGCCTCCGTCCGCGCCCACGGTCATGGCCGTCACCGAGGCGTCGTCCGTCGCGACATCGCCCGGCGGCGCGGCATCGCCTGGCGCGGCATCGCCTGGCGGCGTGGCATCACCGGGGGCTGCCGCGTCGAAAGCCGGTGCTGCGCCGTCGGTGTCATCGTTGATACCGTCGTCACCGGAGTTGCCACCGCTGCAGCCGGCCAGCACCAAGACAAGGATCAGCGTTCGCCTCATACCTCCATGATATCGTGCGAACGCGACGAAGGGCGATCGATCCTCGGAGCGAGAGGTGCGCGCCCTCGTGACCGCCGCGGAACGTGTCAACGAGGTCGAGAAGATCGTTCGGTGAATTTGGAGCGGTGGCCCAACGGATTTAGGATGGGATATGAACCGCAGAGGCGCAGAGGGCGCGGAGCGAGAGAAGACTTACCCTTGGCGCGCATGAGGAGCCGGGCGGTTGAGACATGAGGCGTATCGGTATGTTGAGTCCACTTCGGCACCGGCTTTCTGGGGCCTCGCTCGTGGCGCTTGAAGGCCGGGCGCGCCACGACCCCGGGCGCGCTCATGCCCGACGATCGCATCGTGGCTGGCAGTGAACCGGAACGGTGGACACGCCACAACCAAGGGCGAGGAGCGAGAACAGCACGGGTACCGCCATGAGGAGCTTCATGGCGCGGCGTAAGGCACGAGGCGTGCCGTCACCAAATGCTCGAAAAGATGGAACTACCTAGTCCACGAAATGCTCATACTCGGAGGCATTCGCCAGCTGTTTACGCATGTCCGGGCCGCTTTTGCGTGCTGGCGCAAATAAAGATGCATTGCGATGGCGCCGCCTCCTGCTCGACGGCGCGGCCTCGCCGCTCTACTTCAGCCAACGCGACAGGGGCGGCGCGGCGAGTCTGTAGAAGTCGGGCGTGCAAACCTTTGCCGCCAACTTCTCGCTTGACAAATCCCGCCAGGATTTCCTAGGCTTCTCTGGTTGGGCGGAGGTGGGGCGCCGTGGTCGCGGGGGTCGGGCTGGTGGGTGTCGTGGTCGGCGGGGTGTCCGGACTCAAGGCGATGGCGAACAACGACGATTCGAAGGCCACCTGCGAGCAACCCGGCCACGACGACTGCCTCCAGGCCGGGTTCGATCTGCGCAGCTCGGCCCGGAGCGCGGGCACCCTCTCCACCGTGGCGTTCGTCGCTGGGGGCGTGGGGCTCGCCGCAGGGGCCGCGTTCGGGTTCACCGCGCCGAGATCCACGTCCGTCGGGCGGGGTCCTGCTTCGAGCCAGCTCAAGGGGGCGTGGTGAAGCGGCGCGTCTTTCCACGGTGCCTTGTGGGCGTCGCGGTCGCGGCGGTCGCGTGCAACGCCGTGCTCGGAATCGAGGAGCCCAACCTCATCCAGCCCAGGCCCCAGGACGCCACCGGGAGCGAGGGGGGCGGAGCAGGGAGCGAGGGGGGCGGAGCAGGGAACGACGGGGGAGCCGACGCCCTGTCGCCGTGCAGCGCTCGCGGAGATCCTCCGGGGACCATGGTCCTCATCCCCGAAGGCACCTACATGATGGGCTGGGAGGCCGGCACCGCGGCGGAGAGGCCGGTGCACCCCGAGACGGTGGCCGCGTTCTGCATGGACGTGACCGAGGTGACCGTGGGGGCGTACGAGGCGTGCGTCGGAGCGGGCACCTGCTTGCCGCTCAACCCGGACGCCGGCGCGCAATGCAACCGGGGCGCCGCGCGCGGCGACCACCCGATCAACTGCGTGGATTGGAACGAGGCGATCATGTACTGCGCGTGGGCCGGCAAGCGCCTGCCCACCGAAGAGGAGTGGGAGTATGCCGCCCGCGGCACCGACGGGCACAGGAACCCCTGGGGAAACGAGGAGCCGATCGATCACCTTTGCTGGATGCGCCCGGAGGCGGGGACCTGCGTCGTGGGCGCATACCCGAAGGATCGAAGCCCCTTTCAGATCCTCGATCTGGCAGGGAACGTGCTCGAGTGGACCTCGAGCCCGTGGCGGCCAAGCTACGACGCGTCGACCGACAACAAGTATCGGATGCAGCGCGGCAGCGCCCACTATGGAACCGGCGGCGCCGTGGTGGGCGCCGACGGCGCCGTGCCGGACGCAGGCACCAACATCCGGGCCACCGTGCGCTCCTCGCTGGGGCCGACGGGCCGCGCACCCATCCTGGGCTTCCGCTGCGCCCTGTCCCCGTAGAGCTGCGCTTTACCCACCGAGCATGAGCCGACCGTTTGCGTGTCTGTGTTCGGCGGACGCGACGTCACGATCGCGATGGCCTGCTTTATCCCTACCGATACCCCCCCCTGATTCGCTTACGATCCGAGAGCTGCGGCGCATTGTTTTGTGAGCGCGTTGACTGCGATGAGCGCGACATCGGTCCCGTCGAGCCGCTCCGCTGGCGAAGCAACGGACTCCTGCTCGCGTCATTCGGTGCTGTATCGATTGCGGTCTGCATGGAAGCGTTGCTCGTATACCAGATCCCCGCCAACCTTTCCGAACACGGGAGACGCCAGTTCCGCACACCGCTCGGCCTTGGTTGGGGGTGAGCCCGAGGCGGGGCGAAGCTCTGGCATGGTTCGGCGAGCCTCCGCCGCGGCGCAGACCCCGCTCCTTCTGGCCAGGGGCCTTACTTGCTCTGCGGCGGGGAGGTGAAGGCGCCGTGACAGCTCGACCTCCGCGGGGTCGGGGCTTCGTCGGGATGGGAAGGCGTGAAGTCATTGCTGGAACGCGCGCGTCCACCAGGTGTTCGATTCGAATCGCATCAGGACGACCATGTTGCCTTGATCGGTCTCCAGGCGCGCAGCGTGGTAGGCCTTCGGGTCGCCCCCCAGGGTGACATCACGCTCCTCGACGATCTTGAAGGTCTTTACCCTCCCCTTGTCGAACGAGGTGCGGGCGAACATCGCTTGTAGCACCTCGTCGGTCTTGGCGCCGGGCGGCGAGTCCAGCTTGGGGAAGGCACCGTTGACCCACAGACCGTGGCTCGCTTCGAGGCGGCTCACGACGGTGTCGATCGCGTTTCCGCCCGTCGTCGGGGTCGTCGCCGACGGCGGAGGCGAGGGCGCCCCGGTCGATGAAGGGGCGGGAGGGGAGGAGCTGGAGACCATGGGCTGCGCAGGCGCTCCGGGGTTGCAGCCCGCGATGAAGAGAGCGACGAGAACCACGACAGGTCGTGAGGGCATGGCCCGAGCATAGCCACGAACCCGGCGCTGGTGCCGTGTCGTCCCCGAACCGCGTGTCAAACAGCGAGGGGGGGTCGGACAGTGAGCTCTCCTCCGCCCTCTCCCTGTAAGATCCACTCTTTCAGTACCCCAGGGCCACCCCAGGTCCAACCGGCAGCCGCGCCAGCAGGTCGTGCGCGTGCCAGCCGCGCGAAGGCGCCTCTGTCGGCGAGTGGCGATGCGCGCCCCCTCGTCGCGGACTATAATCTTCTTGCTCGACAAAAACCGATTGGGCGTCCTACCCTCGGCGCTCACGAGCAAGGCCCGCGAGTTCCTCGAAAGGGTGGGTTCCATGATGTCCGAGCGCGGGGAGACGCCGTGACAGAGCGGGCCGCCGGAGGCGAGGGCGGAGAAGCGCTCGCCGAGGCGCTGGTGGGCGCGTGGCACCTGGTCGCGTGGGAAATCCGGAGGCCCGAAGGCCAGGTGATCCTGCCCTTCGGCCCGGGCGCTCGTGGGCTCCTGCTCTATTCGCCCGACGGCTGGATGAGCGCCACTGTGTTCGAGGCGGGCCGCTGCCCGCTCGAAGCGAGCGTGCCCCGCAAGGCGCCGCTCGAGGCGCGCGCCCGCGCCTTCGACGGCTTCTTCCACTACGCGGGGCGCTTTCACGTCGAGGGCGACGAGGTGGTGCACACAGTGACCACCTCGCTCAATCCCGGCCTCGTGGGCACCACCCAGAGAAGGCGCGCCCGCCTGTCCGGTCGAGGGCTCTCGCTCTCGGCCACCGAGGTCCTCGCGGGCGGCCTGTCGCGCGAGCACCACCTCACCTGGACCCGCGAGGAGAACCTGGCATGAGCGATCTGTACGAGCGCCATCTTCCACGTCTGGACGCGGCTTGGGAGGCTTGCCTGCTTCGCCACGCCCACAGCCCCTTCCCCGAGCTGCCCGCCCGCTACCCCGGCTCGGAGGCGGCCGTCGCGCGGGGGCGCGAGGTGTTCCAGGCCAGGTTGGGGGCGCCCTTTCAAGTGGACCAACCGGGCACCAGGGATCGCGTGGGCGAGGAGATCTCGCCGTACACGCAGGAGCCCTTGGGCATTACGTACCCTCGCGCCGAGCTGGACAAGCTCTTCGAGGCCGCCGAGCGCGCCGTGGAGGGGTGGCGCGACGCTGGCTGGCAGGCGCGTGTGGGCGCGCTCATGGAGGGGGTGGAGCGGCTGTACGCGCGGGTGTTCGAGGTGGTGTTCGCGGTGATGCATACAGCGGGGCAGAGCTTCAACATGGCCTACGCGGGGAGCGGGGTGAACGCGCTCGACAGGGCCATCGAGGCGCTCGCCCACGCGAGGCACGCCATGGCGCAGATTCCTGCATCGGCGCGCTGGGAGCGCCCCTTTGGAAGGGATACGGTGCGCCTCGAGAAGAGCTATCGGATCTCGCCGCGTGGGGTGGCCGTTTGCTTTGCTTGCGCGAGCTTCCCCACGTGGAACGCGTGGCCCTCGATGATGGCCAGCCTCGCCACCGGCAACGCTGTGATCGTGAAGCCGCACCCTGCCGCCGTGCTGCCCATGGCCCTCACCGTGGAGGTGCTCCGCGAGGCGCTGGCGGGCGCGGGCTTCGCGCCGGATCTCGTGACGCTCGCCGTGGACACCCAAGGCGAGCCCATTGGCAAGGAGCTCGTCACGCACCCGCGCGCCGCCATCGTGGATTTCACGGGCGGCGCGGCGTTCGGCGGCTGGGTGGAGAAGAACGCTCCCCCCCGCCCCTGCTTCACCGAGACGGCGGGGCTCAACACCGTGGTGCTCGAGTCCTGCGAGGATCTCGACGCTGTGCTCCGTAGCCTCGCCACCACACTGTGCCTGTTCTCCGCGCAGATGTGCACGAGCCCGCAGAACATCTACCTGCCGTCGGGGGGCGTTCGGGTGGGGCCGGAGGGGCGCCTCGCGGGCCCGGAGGAGGTGGGCGAGCGCCTGGCCTCGGCCATCGACGCCTTGGTCTCCGAGCCGAGGCGCGCGGGAATGATCGCGGCGGCCATCCAGTCGCCGCGAACGCTCGAAATGCTTCGCGCCCTCGAGGTCGAGGGCGCCGCGCGGGGCCGGGTGCTGCGCGCCTCGCGCCCTTATACGCACCCCGAATTTCCTGCCGCTCGCACGGCCACCCCGCTGGTGCTCGGGGTCACCACGGCCGAGCGCGACATGTACGGCGAGGAGCGCTTTGGCCCCGTGTCGTTCGTGGTGAGCGCGGGCGATCGCGGCGAGGCGCTCGCCCACGCCGCGCGCGACGTCCGCGAGCGGGGGGGCATCACCGCCTTCCTGTACTCGACCGACGAGGCCTACATTTCCAGGGCCGAGGACGCGTACGCGAGGGCCGGCGCGCAGCTCACCATCAACCTGACGGGCCCCATGCCGCTGAATTTCGCGGCCGCCTACAGCGACTACCACGTGACCGGCCTGAACCCCGCGGGCAACGCAAGCCTCACCGACGCGGCCTTCGTGGCCGGACGCTTCCGCATCACCCAGTCGCGCCGCCCCGTCGTCGAACCGCGCTCGACACCGCAGAACCGCTGAGGGTGTGCCTCGCTTGTTCTATCCTCGTAGACGAACGTGCCCGCCGTCGCTAACGTAAAGCTCCGGCTTTTCCCCCTTTGCCAAGAGATGGTCAGCAACATGGCTTCATCGGTTAAGGTCTTCTGTTTCATCGGCCTCGCCCTCGTTGCGCTCGTGGCTCCGTCCTTCGGAGGGAGCGAAGCCCAGGCGATTCCTGCCGTGAATGCACGAGCGGGAACGCTTGACGACTCCGAGGGCTCGACCGTCGTTTCTCGGGAGCGGGGCAAGGACCTGGGCAACGGAATGCGGTGCACGTTCGGCTCCGATTGCAAGTCCGGCAACTGCGTATTCAAGGTGTGCAAGGCAAAGGGCGGGGGCAAGAAAGACCTCACCAACGGCGCTTCGTGCACATTTGACAGCGAGTGCGCTTCGGGCAGCTGCGTATTCAAGGCCTGCAAGGCGAAGGGCGGCGGGGGGAAGCAGCTCGGCAATGGCATGAAGTGTACGTTCGACTCCGAATGCGCCTCCAAGAAGTGCACGTTCAAGGTCTGTAAGCGATGATGAATAGAACCTGGATTCGCGCTCTGATCCTCGGCTCACTGGTTGCGTGCAAGGGGGGCGACAAGAAAGACCCCGCCCCGTCCGCGTCGCCCACGCCCAGCGCGGTTGCGTCCGCCCCCACCCCCGTCGATGCCCCGAAAGATGCCGCGTTCGAGCAGCAAACGAAGTGGATTCGTGCCTTCGCGGAGGCCTTCAACAAGCACGACGCCGACGCGATCGACCGGGGATACTCGATGGAGAACTCCACCAAGTGGTCGGAGTACAAGTCGCTCTTCGCCGAAGCGCCAGACGCGAAGGTGGCTATCACGCGCTCCTGGCACATTCGCGACGTGGTCCTCATCGAGTTCGTGCAAGGCGGCACCAACGAGCCCGCGGGGAAGAAACCCTTTGGCTACGTCGGCGCGGCTCTGCTCTGGTTCAACCCGGCAGGGCAGGTCATCGAAGAGGGCGTGTACCTCGACGAGCTGACGCTGGAGGTGCAGCTCGGCACCGCAAAGCCCCCGGCATCGAAGGTCGAGGTGCGCCCCCTCCGCGCTGTGCCTCCGTACTCCGCGACCTGGGAGCAGCACCGCGCCAAGGGCACCCCGGAGGAGGCCAAGCGCCTTGGGATTCGCGAGCAGCTCTACTCCAAGATAGCGGCAAACGCCGAGAAGGACTTCATCGGTCTGATGACCGACGACATCGAGCTCCTGGCCTACGACGAGCCCGCGGACGCAAAGGGCAAGAAGGCCGTCGCCGCGATCTTCACCGGCTGGCATGTCATGTTCTCCGACCTCAAGATCGAGCCTGAACACTCCTGGGCGTGCGGAGACTTTGCCATCTTCGAGGGGACCTTCGCCGGTCGACACACGGGGCCTTGGGGCCCGGTCAAGGCGACGAAGAAGGAGTTCAAGAACCACTTCGTCGACGTCACTCGCGTCAACAAGGACGGCAAGGTCGACAGGATGTGGACCTACTCGAACAACGCGGAGCTGATGGATCAGCTCCTCGAAGCCCCGACGAAGTAGTATGGATGAGCGCCTACCGTTCTGACCCGATGCCCCCTGCCCTCCCCGAGCTCCAGACCCGCCGCCTCGTCCTCCGCCCCCTCCGCGACGACGACGCCGAGGCCTTCGCCGCCCTGAACGCCGATCCCAGGGTGATGGAGCATTTCCCAAATGCCCTCTCGCGAGGCCAGAGCGACGCCCTCCTGTTACGTATCCGGGAGGAGGGAGAGGCCAGAGGCTTCGGGGTCTGGGCGGTCTGCGTCCGGGGATCGTCCCCTTTGCGGGCTTCGTCGGGCTCTCGGTACCCGCCTTCGACGCTCACTTCATGCCCGCCGTGGAGCTGGCCTGGCGCCTGGCACACCCCTTCGGGGGAAAGGGCTACGCCACCGAGGGCGCCCGGGCCTCGGTCACCTTCGCCGGGCGGGTTTCGCTCCCGCGAGACGACGTCTCCGAATTTTGTAGCTACCGCATGTCTCCACTCCTTTCGGACCAGCCTTGCCTGGTCGCAGTCCCTGTAAATCACGGGGAGAACCAAGACAGCGATGGCCACACTCCCGACGTTTCGGTCGGAGGCTTAGCAGGGCCCGCACATGAAGGTGGCGAGCGACCGGAACGGCCCACCGCATTTTGCGATCGAGGGACCCGTGAGCTGCTGCTTGCATGCCTCGGCGGGCGCGTAGGCCCTGAACGCGCACGAGGGCGTGGCGGCCATGGTCGCCTGGAGCAGGCACGACTGCTGCGTCCGGAGCGTCGCGTCGTCGCTCACCGCGCAGTTGCCCCCGGGCGTCGGATCGCAGGACATATAGGCGCAGAGGATCGAGGCGAGCATGGCCTCGGCGCAGGGGCGGTTGCACGGCTCGGCAAGCGCGACGCAACCCGGAATGTTGATCAGGGTGCCCACGCCCTGGATCACGATGCCGGCCCCGTAGGCGGCCGCCCGGTTGTCGGTGAGCAAGCACCCGAGGCACGTCTTGTTCGCGGCGTTCTCTCCCCACGCATTGCATGCGTTCACGTCAGCGCTCGCGTCGATGCAGGCTGCGAAGAAGGTATCGAGCTGCGCCGTCGAGCACTGGCCCAGGCGAGGCACGGGCGGTATCCAGGACGGAACGAACGTGGAGACATCCTTGGGTGAGCACCCCACGGCCGGCGCGCACGCCGGCCCGCCGCTCCGGGGGAGAGCCGCGACGTTGACCTGCGGACATGTATCCTGAGGGATCGGGCAGGCCCCCGGCCCGGGCCCCGGGGGCCCCGCCTCGCCCGCAGGAAGAGGGAGGTCGCCTATGCCATAGATCTTCTCGCACCCCACGGACAGGAGCGAGATCAGGAGCGAGGACAGGACAAGGGAGACTCCACGGACAGGCCCTTTCATTACCAGCTCCCGCTGGCGGAGATACCGCCCATATTCGGTCCCACCAGAGGTGTCACCCGAGCGGAGCCCGAGGGGCTCTTGCTCGGAGCCAGCAGCCACAGGACGACGCCCGCGACCAGCAAGGCCCCCCCGGCACCGAAGCCAATATTGGATATCGTCGCGTTGCGTCGCGCGTCGCTGGCCCCTTCCTGGGCCTTGGAGCCAGGCGGGCACCCAGGCCCGCAGTCGACCTTGGCCTGGTTCCAGGAGATCCCCGCCATGACGCCAAATGCGCCCCCCACGCCGATGCCGGCCAGACCTACCCCGGAGACCACGAGCGCCAGCGTGCGCTGTCCGCTCCAGCCCCCCGAGGGAGCCACCGGCTTCTCCCCGGGAGTCGGCGCTGGAGGGGTGAGCGAGGGTACGGGCAAGGGTACGGGCGACGGCACGGGCGAAGAGGGAGGCCTCAGGGCGATCCGCTCGCGCCGGTTCTTTTCCCCTTCGTGGATGATGAGGCGCTTCTCGACCACGGGCGTGCTCGCCGCGCGGAAGGCGAAGAGGTGCTCGCCAGGATCGACCTCGAGCGCGGTGCCGTCCAGCTTGTCGGCGAGGGGCTGCCCATCCATCGTGACGTTGACCGCGGTGATCTCGCTTCCAGCGCCGTCCAGCGCCACGAACACCACCGTGGGTATCGCATGTTCGAGCTTGGTCGCCTCGGCGATGCAGTCGTCGCGGACGGCAGCGGGGCAGCTGGCCACCGAGCACCGAAGGAGGTTCGCCCTCGCCTCGCGCAGCTTCCCAGCCCTCTTCAACGGTATCCATTTCTCGTTGGCAGCGACGCACTCCTGCACCGTGGGGCCCGCCGAGCGCGCGGGTGTCGAGAGCGTCATCGCGGAGGACAGGGCGACAAGAGCCACCAGGGACAGGGGGACGGAAAGGCGAGATCTTCTCACTTGAGACACTCCGTCTTCCATTTTTTGCTGCCGTCCGGGTTGAGAACATACGGTATCGCACAGTCGAGCTTTGGCCTGGGGATCGACGGCGGCGGGACGGGCGTCGATGGCGGCTGAGGTGCAGGCTTTGGAGCGGGCGGCGGCGGTTTTTTCGGCGTGGCCGGGGGAGCGGCGTCATGCGTCGGCGGGGCGAGCGCCGGGGTGGACTGGACCGGAGCGGCCTCTGGCAGCCCCACGCGCAGGAGGCCGCTGGAGCTCGGGGCGGGGTTGGGCACCCTCGAATCCCCTCTCATCTGCACGACGAAGAAGGCCGCGCCGAGCGTGGCCACACCCAGCGCGCCCAGCGCGAGCCCCAGCGGCAAGAGCGAGCTCGTGGGGACGACCACGGGGGCGTCGTTGACGGCCGACAAGGTCGTCCTTGGCATGGGCGCAGGGCTCACCGCGGGGCTCGCGAGCGGGCGCGCCGCCCCCTCGGCGGTTCCGAACGGGATGGTCCGGGCCATCGGCGCGGGGGCCTGCTCCCGCGGGTGGAGCAGCACCATCACGGCGTCGCGAGAGGGCCCTTCGCGAAAGGAAGCAGCGGACGCGTCGCGCAGGGCGTCCCTCATCGCCCCGGCACTGGGCCAGCGGAGGTTCTTGTCGAAAGCGAGCGCGCGATCCACGACGGCCGCCAGCGGAGGAGGCACGTCGGGCACCAGGCTCGCGAGGGGACGCGCCTGCATCGTGGCGGCCATGACGAGCATGTGGTTGGTGTTCTGGGCATCGTGGACCGTACACCCGCTGAGCAGCATGAACATCGTCGCCCCGGCGGCCCAGATATCCGTCTTCGCGTCGACCGCGTCGGTCATCCCCGTGGCCTGCTCGGGAGCCATGAACGCAGGAGTGCCGAGGAGCACCCCGACCTGGGTCGCGAGGCCGCCCCTGCTCCGCGCCAGGTTCTTCACCTGCGCGATGCCGAAATCCAGGACCTTCAACACCCCCTCGTTGGTCAAGAACAGGTTGGCCGGCTTGATGTCGCGGTGGACGATGTTGTTGGCGTGGGCCGACGCGAGCACGTCGAGGAGCTCGTACGCTATCCAGGTCACCACCCGAGGAGGCAGCCGTCCTCCGCTCCGCTCGCGCAGATCCTCCACCGAGAGGCCGTGGAGCAGCTCCATGACGAGGAAGGCGGTGCCATCCTCTGCCTCGTCGTCGTCGACGACGAGCACCGCTCCTCGATGCCTGACCGAGTTGGCGACGTAGCCCTCTCGCAGGAACCGCCTGCGCACGTCCTCGCGCCTCGAGAACTCGGGGTGTAGCATCTTCAGCGCGAGCTCGGCCTGGTTGCGGTGGGTCGCCGCGTAGACCGTGGCCATACCACCGATGCCCACGATCCGGTCGAGGTGGTACTTGTTCTTCACCGTGGTCCCGAGCCGGGCCCGGGCGTTCACCGTGGCCTCGTCCTCGGTCTCGGCGGCTGTCATCGTGGCAGGTCGAAGGGTACAGAAGAACCCCGGTCGCCACAAGGCGAGGACCGGCCCCGGCTCGGCGTCCAGGGCCCGGTGCTCGCGCAGGTTCCCTCCATTGAAGGTCCCAACCTTTGGAGCTACCCAAAAATTCTTTTGTCATTGACCATGGCGATTTATTCTTGACCGTTCTCTCGCCCCGATGCATAACGTGAGTGGCCGGAGCGACCGCCACGGTCAACACCGGCCCAAGAACCCCCCGAGGAAGAAGCTCCGCCTGTAGAGGCTGCTCTCGTTTGTCATGAAGACCCTACACACCCTCCAATCTGCTGTCTGTTGGTCGCACGAAGCGACCTGGCAGGGGTGTACCCTCACGGCGAGCGAGCGCGGCCTGACGATATCCCTCTCCTTCGGAGGATACGAAGGCCTCCAGGGCCTCCTGTACAGCACGTCCTCGTGCCTGGAGGCCCCTTCCTGAAGCGGATCCCGAGTCGTTCCAACGTACTCTCGGAAGGCCGCCCAGGGAAACCCAGGCGGCCTTCTTCGTTTGTGCCCGGAGCGCCGAGGCTCGGCTCTCCAGATCGCTTGCCGAGCCCGCCGGCCCTCTCCGGGAGGGGACGCCTCGGCCCTCGCCGGCCCTCTCCGGGAGGGGACGCCTCGGCCCTCGCCGGCCCTCTCACGATGAGAACACCCCGACGAGACCTGCCCGCTGTCGCTCTCACCAGGGGGCGTCCCGACAAGACCTGTACAGAGGAGGATCCGAGGTCATTCAAACAATAAAGTTAACCATGATTCAATCTGAATTTTACCCACATACAAACGACATTGTTGCGTTGCAACGGCTCGCCTTCGTCGCGCGAGGTCCGCGTTCATTCGAGCGCGGCAGAGGTCGACGTCCGCCCGCGGGGCCCTGTTCCTTGAAAATCTGGCGCTAGGTGACGAGAGCGAGATCGCGAGCGCTCCCGTCGCACACTTGCCCTCGCAGCTCGACCGGTCGAGCACCCGTTTCGTAATCGGGAGGGTCCGGTTCGACTCCGGACGAGGGCTCTTGCCCCCGTATTCTAGCGGTCAAGATCTCCGGCCTTCACCCGGAGGAGGCCGGGTTCGAATCCCGCCGGGGGCGCCCATCACAGGGCAAACGTACACGGCCCCCTTATGGCCGCAGAGTCATGGTGACCGGCCGAGCCTCCAAAACTCGGAGAGAGGGTTCGATTCCCTCGCGACCTGCCACGGATCGCAAGAGCCCTTCTCGGCTCTTCTCGATCTGCGCGGATATCGTCCAACGGTAGGACCACAGCCTTCCAAGCTGCTCATGCGGGTTCGAGTCCCGCTGTCCGCTCTCAAGATAGCTAAAAATTGCCATATCCATTCATCTGTTCGTGCTCTCGAGCCGGTTCTCTGAGGAGGATCGTGGTCTGCAAAACCGCGCGTGAGGGTTTGATTCCCTCCCGGCTCTCCACGCCCCTCCCTCCTTGGAGGGCGAGCGAAGTCCCCATCGTCTAGCGGCCCAGGACGTCGGGTTCTCAACCAGGAAACGCGGGTTCAACTCCCGCTGGGGACACCACGCGACGAATGCAACGGTGACTACATCCAACCTGATGACGCCGGTTCGACTCCGGCCGTCGACCTCTGGGTCGACGTCGTCTAGCGGCAGGACCTCGGGCACAACGTCGCCCATCTTTTGTCGTCGCGCTTGCCGTCGAGGCCCAGGAAGCGGGGCACCTCACTGGTAACGAGGAGATGGCGGGTGCAATTCCCGCCGACGGCTCCTGTATCTCGTCGCGGAGTGGAGCAGCAGTCAGCTCACCTGGCTCATACCCAGGAGATCGCGTGTGCGAATCACGCCTCCGCAACCAAATCAGTATCACCACGCCGACGTAGCCCAACTGGCAGCAGGCAACACGTTCAGAACGTGCTCAGTGTCCGTTCGAATCGGACCGTCGGTACCAGCACCAGGTGCGATGCGCGTGATCTCGGTGAGATCGGGACGTCTTATATACGTCCTGTCCGGGTTCGACTCCCGGCGCGCGGACCATGGAAGGGAAATCCGTCAGGGACGGAGCTCGCTTGGAAGGCGATGCGCGCCGCGCGAGCGGCGTGGGGTTCGAGTCCTCTCCCTCCCGCCAACGATCACGACGCGAAGATGGCAACGAGATACAGCGCATGGAAGGTGAATCGATCGAGGATCGAGCCTGTTTCGAAAACAGTGCGAGCCGCGAGAACGGCCTGGGGTGCAAGTCCTCCGCTTTCCGCCACGGAAATCGAATCACGAAGGTCGTGAGCTTGGCCGCTACCCAGCGCGTGCTCCTCGAGGGCATGGTGTTCGAATCACCCGGTGTCCTCTGTCGGCGCCAGATTTTTTCTCCTGGATCGGAGGTAGCTATTGGTTGGCTGCAGGTGGCCGTAACCCACTTTCTTAACCGACGTTGGGGGTTCGATTCCCTCTCGATCCACCATGGAAATAGCGGACGGTTGCCCCTCAGGGGGCCGGCTCGACGACCAGGTTCTTTCCCTGGAGCGCGGAGCCGGCCGTGCCTGCGACGGCGAGCGGCCCCACCCGGACGGTGAGCAGGCCCTGACCGGGCTTGCCCCCCCGGAGCTCGAGCTGGACCCTGACGGTGGGGTTGGGAGGCGGAAGGGGCGGGAGAGGCTCGCCCTTCCGCGGGGGAGCCACCACATAACCCGGCTCGAGAGAGACGCCGCGGAGCTCGCTGCGAGCGCCGCTCCCGCTCTGCAGGAAGGTGCCTCTCCCCTCCCCGATCGACACCTGGACCGGCGCCACCAGACCGCCGGAGAGAGCCGGACCGCCGAGCTCCACATAGAGGCCGGCAGCAGGACCGCCGGCGCTGGTCAGGACCAGCTCTATCGTGACCACCTCGTCGACGCGCGCAGCCCAGCGCCCTCGAGCCAGGACGGCCAGGGACGGCGCTCCGCGGTGACGAGGCGGCCCTGAGGGCGGAGGCCTGGGACGGGCGGGCGGCTTGGCCAGCTCCCCCAGGAGGATCTCGGCGCGAGCCCGGAGGATCTTGGCCGATTTCGCGTCCGCGGGCTCGAGCGAGACGCTGGTGGAGCCAGACGTGGAGGTTTGAGCCAGGGCCGACGTCACGGTGCGCGCCCTGGATTTCGTCGCCTTGAGGTCCGGCAGGCGGAGGACATAGCCCGCCTTCTCGCTGAGCTCCTGGCCGACGCAGATCCGCTCCTCGTCGAGGAGGAACGGCTCGCCTAGGCCCAGCGCGAGCTCGGCTCCGAACCTGGAGAGGTGACCGAGGATCTCGCCGTCCGGGGCGACGTGCAGCACCGCCGACTCCCGCCCCGAAACGACCGTGGTGACGACCACCCCCTGCCTGGTGGCGCACGGATAGTGGTCCGCCTCCCACTGCGTCGGCAGGCGGACGGCGAACCGGGGCTCGAGCGTCACCGGATCGAACACCGCCACGATGCCGCTGTAGTCACTGCTCACGGAGAGGCCGAGGGGGCTCGCGTGCATCCGAACGCCGCGGCCCCGCCACGCGCCGCTCCTGGACTGGACGTCGAGCTGGTCGAGTTCAAAGGGCTCGTCGAGATCGGGATCCGCGTTTTCCTCGGGCCACGGGACGTCGTCCGCCCAGATCCCTCCAGGCCAGGCCACGCGCCTGGCAGGGGGGAGCCCGAGCTCGCGCTCCAGCGAGAGTCCGTCCTCTCCGATCGCCACCGAGTAGAGCGCCGCCCGCGTCCGACCGTCCGGATCGGTCCGGGCGGCGCAGGCGACGGAGGTCCCTTGAGGCATCGCCAGCACCGCGCGGAGGAGCCCGGGCTCGATCTCGGTCTCGGTGACCCCCTCCTCCTCGAAGGTGAAGGTCGACGCTCGCCCCTCCCGGCCGAGCACGAGCCGACGCCCTTCGCGATCCGAGACCGCGAAGAAGTCGAGCTCGGGGAGGGCTACGCCTCGGGCGCCGAAGGGGTGAACGATCTCCTCACCAGGGGCGAGCCGGACGACGCCGAAGCGGCTCGCTTCGACGTGGACGTTCTCGCGTGTCCACGAGTGCATACTCTGGCTCCGGCCTCAGGGCTTTGTTAGGGTGCGCGTGAAGCGTACAGCGCCCGCTTCGTCGATGACCTCGGCGGTGAGCTTCTTACCCTCGAGGACGATATAAAAGAAGCTGCGGTTTGCCGTCTGGAAACGGGACTTGTTACGGCTGGTCAAGCTGGTCCCCTCGGCGCCCGCCCCGGCCACGATCAGCTCCGTCCCGGCGCAGGTGGGCTCGAGCCACTGGGTCGAGTGATCGTGGCCGCTGATGTAGACATCTGTTTTTCCGCAGATCGTGTCGTCGAAGAAGGATTTCACCGTGGCGCCGATCAGGGGGATTCCATCGTAGTTACCCGCGTTTCCATGAGGGCCATTGGAGAGGTAGGGGTGATGGCCGAAGGCGATCTTCCAGATGGACTTGGAGGCCGAGATCCAGCCAGGGAAATCGCTCTTCTGGTTGTCGGCCCGGTTGAAGAGGATGAGGTTGGTGTCGAGCGCGAAGAACTCCGCGTCGCCCTTGACGTGATGGTAGTACGCCGCCGGCAGCTTCCATTTGGTGGACTTCGCGGTGTAGTCGACCTCGTTCTTGCCCTTGCCGAACTCGGTGCCGAGCCCGTTGGCGCCATAATCGTGATTCCCAAGGACCACGAAGAAGGGCGCGTTCACCTTGGCGTAGGGTATCTCGAAGCGAGACTGGAGCAGAGGATCGTCGGCCGAGGTGACCCCGCTCTCGTAGATGTTGTCGCCAAGGAGCTGGACGAAATCGCAGCCGCTCGCCTGGCACTTGGCGGCGATCGCGTCCGCGACGCTCTGCTGCCCCGGGGTGCCCTTGCCCGTATCGCCCACCGCCACGAAACGCAGCCCCTGAGCAGGCCTGGGCCCGTCGGTCCCCGCGTCCCCCGGTGGGGGAGGCGGAGGCGGAGGCGTGGTCGGTGTCCCTGTTGGGGTCCCCGACGGCGGGGGCGCGGAGCCGTCCGTCGGGGGATCGACGCCAACCACGCTCGTTGAGCCGCAGGCCAGTAGGACGAGGAGGGAGGCGAGACCACCAGTACGGGAGAGTGACATGGCTCCTCAGGCCTACGATTGGAACGAGGTCAGGTCAACTGTTCTCGGCGAGGAACAGGCGGCTGGAACCCGCAAAAACCGCCATTCTTTCAGGTCCCTCAGCGCTTCTTGCAGCCTCCTCCATGGCTCGGCTCCCACCCGCCGCCGCTCTGGCGCCGCCTGAACTCGGCCCTGAGCTCGCTCCGCGCGCTCTCGGAGAGCAGCTCGCAGGGGTCGAAGGCGTGGACGGTCTCGGCGCGACCACGGAGCCGGGGGAGGGCGCCGGAGAACTCCGGCGACCCTGGGCAGCGAAAATGCCAGAGCGCCGAACGATCCGGCACCTCATCCAGAGCCAGGAGCTCCTTGATCCCCCCGTTGCAGTTGGTCGCGACCACGAGCACGCGAGCCGAGAGCTCCGCCTGACCCCGCTCGGGCAGCCCCAAGATCACGTCGTGGTGAAACTCGCCCTGCGTCCAGTGGGCCACGAGATCGTACCCGCCGTAGCGGCGCCCGAGCTCCGAGAGCAAGGCGCCCAGGACCAGTGTTCCTGCCAGTTCTTCGAGCGGCGTCCCCTGCGGGGGACCTGCGATGGACGTCACCATGCCTCGAGCGTGACCCACGGCGGAGAACCTGTCGAGCTCGTGGCGCGCCGCGTCGTTCTTGCTGCAAGGCCGCGGGTTTGCGCCGCCAAAAAAAGTAGTGCTAGAAGGGCTCGGCCCGCAGAGTTCTTCGCCCGTCGCAAGCGAGCGCTGAACCTCGCCCCCCGCGCCCTTCCCCAAACCGACGTCCGTCGCAACCAAGGCTTGGCTCCCCGATGATCAGTACCGAAGCCCCGAAAGAGTCCGTTGTGTCTGCGCGCCCGCACAAGGAGTACGATTTCTTCAAGGTCGTCCAGGACTACCTGGAGCGCGCCGCGCGCACCGTCGAGCTGGAACCGTATGTCCAGACCATCTTGAGCCAGCCGAAGAACGAGATCATCATCAATTTCCCCGTCAAGATGGATAGTGGGGATGTCAGGCTCTTCAAGGGCTACCGGGTCCAGCACAACAACCTGCTGGGCCCCTTCAAGGGCGGAATGCGGTATCACCCCAGCGTCACCCTGGACGACGTGAAGGCGCTCGCCAGCATGATGACGTGGAAGAGCGCGCTCATGCGCCTGCCCTTCGGCGGAGGCAAGGGCGGTATCAAGTTCGACCCCAACGGGGTCTCCAAGGCGGAGCTCCAGCGTATCACTCGCCGCTTCACCCACGCCCTGGGCGAGAACATCGGCCCGGACTACGATATCCCTGCTCCCGACATGGGCACCAACGGCCAGACCATGGCCTGGATGATGGATACCTACGCCAACATGGTGGGCTCCGCGAACAAGCAGAGCGTGAAGGGCGTCGTCACCGGCAAGCCCGTCGCCTCCGGCGGGACGCTGGGCCGCTCCAAGGCCACCGGGCAGGGCATGGTGGACTGCCTGGTCGAGTGGGCGAGCTCGAACGACCTCAAGCTCGAGGGCGCCACCATGATCGTGCAGGGCTTCGGCAACGTGGGCTCTCACTGCGCGGTCATCCTCTCGCGCCTGGGCGTGTCGACCATCGCCGTGGGCGACCATAGCGGCTACCTCGTGAACCCCGAGGGCTTCAGGGCTCACAAACTCCAGGATCACGTCGCCAGGAACGGGAGCATCAAGGGTTATCCCAACGCCAAGCCCATCACCCGGGAGGAGTTCTTCGCGACCAAGGCCGATATCTTCGCGCCCTGCGCCCTCGAGAACCAGATCGGCGATGCGGAGGCCAAGGCCCTGGACGTCAAGGTCATCGTCGAGGGCGCCAACGGCCCCACCAACCCCGCAGGCGAGAGGATCCTCCTCGATCGAGGGATCACCATCCTCCCGGACGTCCTGGCCAACTCGGGCGGCGTCACGGTCAGCTACTACGAGTGGGTACAGAACAAGCGCTCGGAGAGCTGGACCGAGGAGGAGGTGGATCACAAGCTCGAACGCGCCATGGTCCGCGCGTTCCGCGAGGTCTCCGATTTCTCGCGCGCCCACAAGACCGATCTGCGCATCGCCGCTTATGCCCTGGCCCTCCAGCGCATCGAGGCCGTCTACAAGGAGCGAGAGATCTTCCCCTGAGCCTGGAGCTCCCTTCGCGAGCACAGGCGCGCCGCCCGCTCCCAGCCGGCGGCGTGTCGTGTTTCAATGTGGGCGCAAGGGGGACCGTGAAGAAGAAGCCCAGAGCCAAGCACGTGTCGGCCACGCCAGGCTCGGCAGTTTGGCCGTTGCTGCGGGTGTTCCTGCTGGCGGCGGTGGGCGTGCTCGCGTCCGTGTACGGGGTCTGGCGCCACTACACCGTGCAGCGCCCGCCGATGGTGGTGCCCAGACCCCCGCCGACCGAGATCCCCGTCGAGATGGAGTGAAGGCCTTGGCCAAGGAAGACAGCCTCGTCATCCACGAAATTTATGCGAGCATCCAGGGCGAATCCACCTTCGCCGGCCTGCCGTGCACCTTCGTGCGCACGACGGGCTGCAACCTGCGCTGCGTCTGGTGCGACACCCCTCAGGCCTTCCACGGAGGCACGCGCATGGCGCGGAGCGAGGTCCTTGCGAGGGCGCTCTCCCTGGACACTCCGCTGGTCGAGCTCACGGGCGGCGAGCCCCTCCTCCAGCCGGGGGTCTTCCCTCTGATGACGGAGCTCTGCGACGCGGGCAAGACGGTGCTGGTCGAGACCAGCGGCGAGGCCGAGGTCCGGCGCGTCGATCCTCGAGTCCACAAGATCATGGATCTCAAGGCTCCGGGCTCGGGGGAGTCCCACAGAAACCGCTGGAGCAACCTCGATCACATCAACGCGGGTGACGAGATCAAGTTCGTGCTGGCGAGCCGGGAGGACTACGAGTGGATGCGCTCGGTCATCCGCGCTCGCGCGCTCGCTGCGCGGACCAAGAACCTCCTGGCGAGCACGGTCTTTGGCGAGCTCGCGGCGCGCGAGCTCGTGGCCTGGGTGCTGGAGGACAAGCTACCCCTGCGCGTCCAGCTCCAGATGCACAAGTACATCTGGCCGCCCGAGGCCCAGGGGGTTTGACCGCGGGGCGTGAGCAAAGACGTGGTCACTGGAGAGGCGGCCCGTGCACCATGGGAACAAAGCGAACCCGTCCCATATCTTCGAAGCGCTCGCCCTCTTGCTTGCGCCACCACACGAGGCGTTGTTCCCGAAGCGGCCCCACCGGCGCCACCAGCATCCCCAGGTCGTCGAGCTGCTCGGAGAGGGCGGCAGGTAGCTCGGGCGGCGCCGCGGTGAGGATGATGCGATCGTAGGGGGCGCGCTCGGGCCAGCCCCGATACCCGTCGCCCGAACGCACGTTGACGTTGGTATAGCCCAATGCGGCGAGCCTCTCGCGCGCCGAGTCGGCCAGCTCCGCCACGATCTCGATCGAGTCGACCTGCGCCGCGAGGAGCGACAAGATCGCCGTCTGGTACCCCGAGCCTGTACCGATCTCGAGGACGCGCTCGGCGCCGCGGAGAGAGAGCGCGTGCGACATCATGGCGACCACGGTCGGCTGCGAGATCGTCTGTTCCCACCCGATGGACAGAGGTCGATCTTCGTAGGCCAGATCGAGCGGAGCGTCGACGAACAGGTGGCGCGGCACCACCCGCATCACCTCGAGCACGCGAGCGTCGATCCATGGGTTGTCCGCGGCGATGGCCGAGACGAGTCGAGCCCTCGCCTCTCTCGCCTCAGGAGGGTCGTTCGCTAGGATGGGCATGGCTGTCCTCGAGGGAATGATAACTCCAGCTCGAGCGGGTATTTGCTCCCACCGTCGATGCTGCTCTGCAAACCTTGCGCAAGGGCGCAAGTTCGTACTTCATGTCGACTCGCCGGCCCCCTGGAGGCGAAGCGTGAACGGGACGTGGATCCTGCGCGTCCCGCCGCCGTGCGGGGGGGTGAAGGTCGCCTTCTGGATGCTGCGCCCGATGCACTCCTTGACCGAGCCGAGGCCTTCCCCTCCCGTGCTCTCGACGCGAAGAACACGACCCTCTGGTCCGATCACGATGTCGAAGGTGATGGCCCCGTGAGCGCCCGGGGCGACGCGGAGCCGCGCCTTGTAGCAGGCCAGGAGCTCCTCGTGCATCGCGCCCAGCACCCGATTCGCGGCGGCTGTCTCCGACTGAGTCAACGACTCCGCGTCCGTCAAGGCGACGCCGTTCGCGCCGAGCACGGTGACCTTGGCGCCCTCGCACACCACGTCGCACGCCGGCGCAGCCGGCGTATCCTCCGGAGCAGGCGCCGGGGAGGCGCGCGTCGTCACGGGAGGCGGTGCGTTGGGAACGGGGGACGATGACGCGCAGCCCAGGACAAAGACCCAGCCCGTCATCACAGCCAGAATTGCGCGATGAGCTCTCATGGCCAGCGCGGAAGCATCAAGCATGCCTTGCCGTGCGCTCGCACGGCGAACATGAACGCCACGAGGACATCGCCCTTCGCCGCAGTGGGGTCTGAGTGCACGGGAAGGGACTTGAACCCCCACGCCTTGCGGCGGCGGAACCT
>SXGT01408490.1_pt1 | contig 35389 bp, 28 predicted proteins | sample 3176221 | NCBI WGS metagenome assembly SXGT01 (sample SAMN11356862, study PRJNA531348) | freshwater metagenome | isolation source: freshwater sample F1-120 | place: China: Fuxian Lake, Yuxi | collected 2017-12-25 | reverse complement strand
CGCAAACTGCTGGAGAAGCAGAAAGAGGGTAAGAAGCGGAGGAAGCAGTTTGGTAGTGTGGAGATTCCGCAGAAGGCGTTCTTGAGCGTGCTGGAGGCGGGGAAGGAGGAGTAGGGGAGAAAAAGATTTTAGTTGACTCAAAACGCGTCCGATATTGTAGAAAAAAGATAGACGCGCACATGCGCACACCCGTACAATCCTTAAAGGTACGGCTGTAACAATGAAAAACAAAGTACACACAAATCATGATGTCATTCGCTGGGCTGTCCAACGTTCCGGGCGGTCAATAGAAAAGTTACGTCAGCGATTTGACAAAATTGACGGTTGGCTTGATGGTTCTGAGTACCCAAGTCTTAGCCAACTGAAGTCGTTTGCAAAATTAACTGCTACACCACTTGGGTATCTTTTTCTTGCTAGTCCCCCAAGTGAGAAACTGCCGGTAACTGATTTTCGAACCTTGGATGATGCTCGAGTGCGAAGACCTAGCGCAGCTCTTCTAAACACGATCTACGAGCAGCAACAAAGACAATCATGGATGAGAGAATATCTCATTTCGATAGGTGAAGACAAACTGCCGTTTGTAGGAGCAACCTCTATAAACAGCACAATTGAGATTGCTGCCCGCAACATGCAATCGCTTTTGCAGCTAACGGATGGTTGGGCTGCAAATCACTCCACTTGGAAAGATGCTCTGAAAACTTTCGTTGAATCAATCGAGAATGTGGGAGTTCTTGTTTCAACTAGTTCGTATCTGGGCACGAAAACAAATTGGGCATTGAGCGTCGATGAATTCCGCGGGTTTGTGCTGAATGATGAATATGCACCGCTCATTTTTGTAAACGGAGCAGATTCAAAGTCAGCGAGAATGTTCACGCTTGCTCATGAATTTGTGCATGTGATGATCGGCCAAAGCGGTGTTTTTGATCTGCCTTTTACACAATCAGGTGATGATGAAGTAGAAAAGTTTGCCAATCAAGTAGCAGCCGAATTTTTAGTGCCTGCCGAACGACTAATTAAAGATTGGGACAGGTCATTTAGTGCAGGTGACCAGTTACGAAAACTAGCAAGCATTTACAAGGTATCACCCGTTGTAATGGCGAGGAGAGCATTAGATTTAAAACTGATTCCCTCGAGGGCTTTTCGAGAGTTCTACAAAAAGGTCAGGGCTGAGTGGGAGCTCGATAAGGCCAAGAGAAAAGAAAAAGGTGGCGGAGGCGGTGATTACTACCGAGATCAAGCGTCTCGATTAGGGAATAGGTTCAGTCAGGCTCTTGTCAGTTCCACTCGAGAAGGACGAACACTCTTCAACGATGCTTATCGATTGAGTGGTATGCGAGGAAGCACTTTCCACAAATACGCAGACTTCCTACAAAACAGGGAGTCACGTGGCTGATCTCAAATACATCTTGGATGCAAATGTTTTCATCCATACAAGCCGCGTTTCCTATCCACTTGACGTGTGCCCTGGATATTGGCGTGCATTGGACGAACTTTGCAGCGAGGGTATCGCATGCAGCCTCGATATTATAAAAAAAGAGATCGAGGCTGGAGACGACGATCTTGCTGAATGGATCGCAGAGACAGACCGCAGGCCATATTTTCGAGGAACTGACGCTGATGACCTGTTTCTAGCTTACCAACGAGTCATTCAGACGGTCGAGGAAAATCAGCAATACAAGTCATCAGCGAAAGCGGAATTTGCAAATGTTCCTGACTCATGGTTAATCGCTTATGCTCACCTTCACAATCTTACGGTTGTTACGATGGAGCAACCCGCACCACAATCCAAGAGTAAAGTGAAAATACCAGATGTCTGTATTCAGCTTTCAATACCCTGGTGCAATGTTCTTGACATGCTGAGATCATGCAAGAAAAAAATTTCATAAGGTTTCAAACGATGAATGACAAGCACGAAAGCCTCATCACCGCCCTCAGCGTAACCATCAACAAAGACGAAATCGGCCCTTGGCTCCAGCGTCCCAACAGCGCCTTCAACTGCCTCAAACCCCTGGAAGTCATCGAACGTGGCGAGCATGATCGCATCTGGTAGATGATCTTCGAACTCCGCAGCGGGGTCGCGTTTTAGCTTGGTTCGTGGTCGCCATCCTGTGCTTCTTGCGGGGTGCGAAGTGACATTTTGTTTCTGTCTCAGTTTCCCACCGGGCGAACCGAAGCACGGTGAGCTTCAAATCATCATTCATCGAGAGGCAATGATTTCTCCAAAAGAACCATTCACTCCACTTCGAGACAAGGCAACACCCCAACCTTCCTCTGCCTACCAGTTCGCTTCAGGTATGACCATCATTAGTATCCTGCTTGTGGCAGCGATTCTTGGAGTCACGAGCGGCTTGATTGAAAGCCCGTGGGATCAAATAACGTATGTCGTCCCACTGTCGGCCATGTTTGTCGTGGTCTTCCTGGTGGCGTTCTTCACATCAATCGCCGTTCAGTCTGCGAAATTGCTTGCTTTAAACCTCGTGGCCGCCGTGTCGGTGTTCATTCGCGTCATCAGCATGTAATCGCCATGGCGTGAACTTTCCCCGTGCGTTCGGTTCACCCCAACTGTTAGCCTGAAACAGTCAGGAGTCACCACGATAAAAGAGGACCTGCGAAGATGCTCGGCGATGGGTTTGCGAATTTATTCTGGATGCTCAGCGTGGTCATCCCATTTTCGTTGGTGGCGACGAATGAGGGGCATGCACAAGAACAGAGTCTGACAATCGCCTCCGTGCAGTATCCTGTCGAAGGAAACAAGACGCTCGAAGAGATCCTGGCCAAGGTGGAAGCCTTCACCGAGGAAGCCGTAACTAAGAAGGTCGATGTGTTGGTCCTGCCGGAGTTATTAACGCTGGATGCCTGGCCGGTGCAGGAGGGGGTCGAAGAGACGATCGAGAGTGAGCGCAAGGTCGTGCAGGAGATCGCGTCGAAGATCACACCCGGATATTTTAACGGCATCAGGCAGTTGGCTAAGAAGCATCACATCGCGATCATGGCAGGATCGTCACCAGAACTGGATGCGGAATCGAAGAAGCTCTTCAACATCGCGCTGCTCGTGCAGGCCGACGGCAAAGAGCTGTCTCAGAAAAAGATTCACCCGACGAAATGGGAACGCGACATCGGCTTCGCCAGCGGCAATGAGATCGAAATCGCCGAGACGCCCTGGGGCAAGACAGCGATTCTCATTTGTTACGACGTCGAGTTCCCCGATCTCTCAGCGGGCCTGGTCGAAAAATCGCCCATGCTGATTCTGGTCCCCTCAATGACAGAATCAGAAGCCGGTCTCAAGCGAGTCCGCTGGACGTCGCAAGCACGAGCCATCGAACATCACGCGATCGTCGTCGTCAGCGGAACCGTGGGTCAGCCGATGCCCACTTGGCAACTCTTCGGCCAGTCAGCCATCCTCGGGCCCGCGTCGGAGACCTTTGAGATGGACGATGTCGAGGGGGCTGCCAATACTCGTGGTATGATTATCCAGACCATAGACATGAAAGCCCTTTCGCAAAGCCGGGAGCAAACCCATTTTCATCCTGCGAAGGACAAACGAGAGAAGACCAGCGGCGATTGAATTCACTGAACAACACAACGGTCACGATCTACGCGATCAAGACTGAACACTCCCGGTCAATCGTGTTATCAATCGCATCCCACAGTTTTTTGCGGGCAATTAAGCATCGGACTGCGGTTTCTTCAACGGTCTTCCATTTTGCGATGTCGTCCCCGCAGAGGTTTTCGATGAGGCGAGTTGCCATCGGGCCGTGTTCGTCGCCGTCGAGGCCGATGTGGCGTTCGAGGTAGTACTGGAAGCGTCGTAGCTGGCCGTTGGATTGCTGATTAAGCTGGTTGACGATGCTCTGAAAGACGTCCGGGAGGAGGTCTTCCCGGCCGAAGGTGAAGGCCGATGCGATCGCGCACAGATCCCCGGTTTGGATGATGGCGAAGGTTTCGCGAACGAAGTCGCGGGCGGCGTTTGAGATGGGAGAGTTGTCGAGAGCGGTTGACCAGGGGATACCGTGACGCAGTTGGTTAATGAAAGTATCGATGCCGGTGATATCGGCGCCGCATTCTTCCATCGAAACGCGGTACAGGTCGAAGTGGCTGGCGAAATTTCCGCTGCCATCTTCATCACTTTCCTCTGCTCTCACAATGTCGTTGATCATGCGACATCCCAGCGTGTTCGTCGGCGGGACCCAGGGGACCGTGGTGCAGCAGATCGCCTGCTGAAGGGCTTTCAACAGGGACATGAAATCCCAGACGGCAAAGACGTGATGCTCCATGAAAACCTGGAGCGCCCCCAGCGACTGCATCTTCGCGTAGACGGGGTGATGAATGAGCGCATCGCGATGCGGGACGAGCAGGGTGTTCAACTGGGTAATTTGTGACATGGAAAGTTCGCGATTGGCAATCAGTTTGAGATATTTGGCGTCAATGGAAAGGAATTGTCGTTCATCGGACTCACAGCGTCAGCACAACGGTAACCATATTCTTACGTCCTGCGGAACTTTGTCCTCTTTATGGACGTCATTTCCTGGGTGAAATGTTTGCTTTGCACTCAGGAGAAAGTCATGCTGCGCTTATCGTTTGCTTCCCTCGCGTTTGTTGTAAGCTGTTGTTATGTATTGAGTTCAACTTCGTATGGACATGCTCAGGGGCTTCAAATCTTCGGGAGGGAGGTTGTTCCTTTCACGATTACCGATAACAGCAGTCAGAACTGGAGTCCTGACCAACTCGTCGGCCCACCAGACACGTTGAAGTCAGGTGACATCGTGACTGCTTGGGCATCACTCACGCGCGATGGCCAGGACGAATGGATCCTGTGTGAATTTGAGAAACCAACCGCTGCCGCTCAGGTGACGGTTTACGAGACGTACAATCCCGGCGCGATTTCCAAGGTGACCGTCTTCGGGGCCAATGAGCAGGAAGTGGTGATTTTCGACGGAACCGATCCTGTCCCAACGTCAGCCCCGCGCGGGATTGCGAACTTTCCTGTCGACGTTGAATTCGAAGTGACGAAAGTCAAAATCGATCTGGCATCGAAAACTGTGTCCGGCTGGAATGAGATTGACGCTGTCGGACTCCGATTGTGGAATGGCGAAACCGTCTGGACGTCGAAAGCAACCGCCAGTTCAACGTATGCCCGCAACTATGTCACCCCTGCTTCCAATGGAATCACCGAGCTGAAGGCAGAGATCAAGGCCCTGCGTGCAGCCTTGGAAAGGCTGGAATCTCAACTTCTGTCTCTCGATCCTTCTCCAAAATAAAAAGTGAAGAAATCAACCGACATCAAAGATGAGTGTCGATTTCCACGGTGAGGCTTCGACAAACTGGGACGAACGACGTTGTTGTTGCTCGAAGACAATCCGTGATAGACGCCCATAATGGAGACACCTCATGTCGACACCTGATGCCCCACCTAAAACGCTGATTCCTCACCTCGTCTGTTCTCCTGCCTCAAAAGCGATTGAGTTTTATAAGAAAGCCTTTGATGCCGTCGAAGTCTTCCGCCTGCCGAGTGAAGATGGACGCCTCATGCACGCGGCATTGACGATCGATGGTCAGCCCCTGTATCTGGTCGACGATTTTCCCGAGTACTGTGGCGGCAAATCAACGACGGCGACCGCCCTCGGCGGTACGGCGGTCACGATTCACCGTTATGTTCCCAACTGCGATGAGGCCGTCGAGAAGGCAGTCAAAGCAGGGGCAACGATCCAGATGCCTCCGACTGATGCATTCTGGGGAGATCGTTATGCGGTCATCAACGACCCGTACGGCCATTCCTGGTCTTTCGCTCACCCGTTGAAGAAAATGTCGCCAGAAGAACTCAAAGCCGCCATGGACAAGGAAATGAGCCAGCATGCACCAGCCTGAGAAAGATGCGTGACATTCCGATTGATGAGACAGCCATCGTCCTTATGTCGATGGCTGTTTTTGTTTTTCGAGATCGTATAGTCGACTATGCACAACACCGTTTATTGAGCGACCCGTTGTTTCGCGCTCTTCTGCTCTTTTGCTTTCTCGGCTTGGACATTCCGTCGGACTTTATCGAGCAGTTTCTGATTGTGATCAGCAACCTGACGAAGGTAAGTTCCGTTCTCGTCAGAGAGGGGCATCAACTGTGATTCACAGTAGACGTTGTAGCCAATGTAACCCAGCGGAAGCAAAGTGAAGAGTGATAGCAGTATGATCGCCCGACGTGTGTCCATGCGTGCCCTCCATTTGAGTCAATCAAATTACCGTGGCCACGCGGAAACGAAATGAGTGATCCTGAGATCGACGTGAAAAATATCGAAATAACAGCTGTGACTCAAAATCACTGAATAATATTGCCATTGAAAACTCTGCCGAACTGATTCGCCCTCCCCATTCTTATCGGGAAGGGAGTTCATTTGCAAACGGAAGCCAGACCCCTTCTTTCTCAAGTGCACGATGAAGGTGATCGACGCCCGTAAACAGATGGGTCGAGAAGCCAAATGGAATGGCACCTTCGATGTTTGGTAACAGGTCGTCCGTATAGAGACAGGCCTCTGGTTCGCATTGAATTTTGCTCAAGGCGACCTGATAAATCTCCGGCTGAGGCTTCATCGAACCGACTTCGTAAGAGAGCACGAAGTCGTCGAATTTCTGAAGAATCTGATAACGTTCGAGCAGGAACTCCATGTGGGAGATGCTCGTGTTGGAGAGCAGGACGAGTCGAAATCCCTGCTCGTGAAGGTGATGGATCAATGGGACGATCGGATGATTGAGCTCGAAGATGTCCGAGGCAGCCAGTCGCAGAGCATCGAAATCGACCTGTCGGCCAAAATGCTTCTCCATCGATTGATGCAGCTGGCGTTCACTGAGATGTCCGGTTTCAAAGCCCTTCAGATGTCCCTCATCAAAGAGATATTTGCGGACAGCTTCACCGGGCTGATCGAACAACGCACCCATCTGCTGGCACATTTTCTCGTGAGAGAACAGGAAGATGACATTGCCGAGGTCGAATAAAACCGTCTTGATCATTGGCCTGTCAATCATCCCTGAGAGGAAAACGGCGATCTGTGAAAGCGAGAATCATATCGATGGTCAGGTTAATCGTGTCAGGTCAGTTTGTCTCGGAATGAGACTCAAATTGACCGTTCCCTCTATTTCCTCTAGAGTTCATAACATGACACAGACCAGTCTTTCACAAGAAGTGAGGGAAGTTTTCTGATCTGTATGAAGTGAATACCAGCGTGAATCGAACATGTGGACGCCCTCGTACGATGATGCGCCGTCCGCCCTAGGAAGTGTGTGGGTTTAAAATGCCGTTTGATTACGGAGATGACGACGAAAAGGGCGGCATCAACGCCATGACGTCGCGCAATCACGACTGGCCGTGCCTGCGTCAGTTTACAGTCTTCATGGAGAACCAGGTCGGTCGTCTGCATCAGCTCTTCAAGAGCCTCGAGCGACATGACATGAAGATCATCGCGCTCAGCGTCAACGATTCGGTCGACTTTGCCTGTATTCGCTTAATGGTCAATGACGCCGATCGAGCCCGTGAGATTTTCAAACTGTCGGATTTCGCCGTCTTCGAAAAAGACATGCTCGGCGTCCTTCTTCCAGAAGACCCCCAGCCGATGCTGCGAATCTGCCTGGCACTCATGCAGGCAGAACTCAATATTCACTACACGTATCCGTTGATCTTCCAGAAGAATGGCAAAGGCGCCATCGCCCTGTGTGTCGATGACATCGATACCGCCACAAAAGTTTTGCGTGACAAAGGTCACGAAATCATCACGGAAGGCGACCTGCACGACGATGGCTTTTTCTAAGCCATCGATTGTGATCTGATACCAGCCACAACTTACTCAGCCAGTTTCATTTCCAATGTGCCATGCTTGCGGCTTTGAGCAAGCATGTTCTAAACACGGAAATCGCCAAGGAAAGCAGCATGCACACACAAAGCTGTGAGCATGGCACGACTTTTCGGCGGAATCGCGGGTTTCAGCATGATGTATGAGAAAGTCAACGTGTCAGGATGACGCCAAAGAAGCCCCTTGCCAAAACGCTTTGGAAGTATGGCCAGTGGGTCTTGCTGATTGTTTTCCTGTGGTTTGTCTGCAAGCGGGGCTTGACCCTGTGGCAGCAATCCGATGCGTCGCTGGAGGGAGTCCGCTGGGAGATCATCTGGACGGGTTGTCCCGTGATTTTAATCAGCTGGCTGACGGGTGCGTGGTTCTGGCGCCAGCTGATACTTTCTCATGGTGAGAGGCCACCTGTTGTCCCCACGTTTTGCGCTCATTATGCCGGCCAGATTGGCAAATATATGCCGGGCAAAGGCATGGTGCTGATCATTCGAGCGAGCATGCTTAAGCCGTATGGAGTTCCATTTGCCGTCAGTCTCGCGACCGCTGTCTACGAAACATTATTGTCGATGGGAGCGGGTCTGCTGTTAGGTTTGTGCCTGGTCCCGATTGTGCTGCCGGATCTGGCGGTTGATAAGCTGGCAGAAGATTCGCTGATCCGCTGGTTCCTGAACCTTGTGGGGGCTCATCCGATTCTCCTCTCTCTGGGCATCGTCGCCCTGACATTTGCCTGCCTTCCGTTGATCAGCTGGCTGATGAATCGTGTCGCGTCAAAGATGGTCAAGCTTCCCGAGAAAGAAGAGATTGACCCGGTTCTGCCAGATGACATCGAGCCGACCGAACAGGACATGCGCGAAGTCCCCGCAGAGATCCGTCGCGAAAAGGTCACGACACGAGATCTGGCAACAGGGATCATCGTCGCCGTTGTGGGATGGGTGATTCAAAGCATGGCGCTCGGAATCGTCTTGTATTCCATTGGCGTCGAAAACATCACCTGGTCGGACAGTCTCTTCTGGACGATGAGCTGCATGCTGGCGACGACCGTCGGATTTATGGCCGTCTTCGCCCCCGGTGGTATTGGCGTGAGAGAAGCGATCATCGTCGAGTGTTTGAGACTGGACCCGTCGATCAACGATCAACAGGCGGTCTCGGCAGCCCTCTTATTACGTGTCCTGATGTTTGTGTCTGACATCCTGGCCGGACTGGTCTGTTCGTCCGTGGCGCGATGGTATAAAAAACGCCATTTGGTGACATCCAGGTCCTGAATCGCCGTCATTCTGAATCGACGGCCGTCTCCGCGAAAGCGAAATTTTCCCATGGTCCATCTTTCATGTCTGGTTCCCGTCTACAACGAGCACGAAACTCTGGAAGAGCTGTGTCGACAGATCCAGGCGGCGTTGAAAGACCAAACCATTAACGGCCAACCGATTGTCTATGAAATCATCATGGTCGATGATGGCTCGCGCGATGGATCCTGGGACATCATTCAGTCATTGACGGCCAACCATCCCGTCCGAGGCATCCGCTTTCGTCGCAACTTCGGCAAAGCCGCTGCACTGTTAGCAGCCTTTCGCACGGCCAAGGGAAATGTTTACGTTACGCTCGATGCTGACCTGCAGGACGACCCCAACGAGATCCCCAAGATGCTCAACAAAATGGGCGAAGGGTTCGACGTCGTCAACGGCTGGAAAAAAGACCGACGCGATCCCTGGCACAAGGTTTATCCATCCTGGGTCTTCAACGGCATGATCGGCAAGCTCAGCGGCTTGAAGCTTCACGACCATAACTGCGGGCTGAAGATGTTCCGTCGCGAAGTCGCGCAGGAAATCCGCATGTACGGCGAGCTGCACCGCTTCATCCCGATCATGGCGCACGGCCGCGGGTTTAAAGTGACTGAGATTCCGGTCTACCACCGCCCTCGTGAATTCGGTGTCTCGAAATACGGCTTCAACCGCTTCCTCAAAGGCTTTCTCGACCTGCTGACCGTCACGTTCCTGACTGACTACGGCCGTCGTCCGCAACACTTCTTGGGAGGCTGGGGCTTCTTCTTCTTCGTTCTCGGCGGACTGGGCATGGTCTTCCTGGGGCTGGAATGGTTCTTGATGAACGTCATGGGGTTCATGAAGCCCGTTCCGATCGGGTCTCGCCCCCTGCTGATTTACTCGATTGCCTGCCTGCTGCTGGGCGGCCAGGGAATCACGTTGGGCTTTCTCGCAGAGATGATGGTCTCCTTCAACATCGAAGACAAAGACGTTTACAGCGTCGTCGAGCGTACGACTCCCGAATCGACGCTTTAAACTGACACCTCGCTGACGAATAGTTCGCTCCCCTTTCCCGGTCGGTGAGGCATTGAAAATCTACGCTCATCGAGATGGTCGTATATCTACTGTGCGCATGCTCCCGCTAGAGTGTTTTCCTCTACCGCAACGCTGTTGCAACCGCTACAGCCCTCGATTTCAGCGCTAACGTTTGAGTGCAGTCGCTGTAATTACGATGAAGAAGCCACTGTGTTGCGTTTTCGCAACCTAGTTTACAGCCGGGTGGCTCATGTTGACGCCACACCTCCGGCTGGACCTCTTGCCTCAGGGGGACACGGCGATTCATTCGTTAGGTACATTACGTACTCCCATGCAAGAACTATCGACCATTGACCTTGTTTGGCTGGGCTGCGCCACGATACTCGTCTTCGTGATGCAGGCTGGTTTTTGCTGTCTGGAATCAGGGCTTTGTCGCTCGAAACACAGCATTAATGTCGCTGCCAAGAACCTGATCGATCAATGTATCTGCGGCATGGCGTTCTGGGCGTTTGGCTTTGCCTTCATGTTCGGAGACTCCCTGTCGGGTCTGATCGGTACGAATGGGTTCTTCTTCGGAAGTCCCAATACCTCCTCGACGATGCTCGCATTCTTCATGTTCCAGGCGGTTTTCTCCAGCACATCAGTAACGATCTGCTCTGGGGCGGTTGCGGAACGAATGAGATTCCTCGCTTATTCCGTCTTCGTCGTCGCGATTGGCGGAATCATCTATCCCATCTTCGGGCACTGGGCCTGGTACGGCATTGGCGAAGGGGCTCAGCACGGCTGGCTGTACTCGTTGGGTTTCCGCGACTTTGCAGGGTCGACTGTCGTCCACTCCATAGGAGCCTGGTGTTCCCTGGCTGGCATTCTCATGATCGGCCCGCGTCTGGGACGCTATCAAGCCGACGGCACAGGTCGCCTCTTCACACAAAGCAATGCCAGCTTCGCGACTCTCGGTGCCTTCATGCTGTGGTTCGGCTGGTTCGGCTTTAACGGCGGTAGCACGATCGGTTACAGCGAGAAGACTCCGCTGGTTCTTTTCAACACATTCCTCGGCGGATGCGCGGGTGCAGTCCCTGTTCTGATTTATCTGACTGCTTGCGGTAAACCGATGCGCATTGAGTGGCTGATCAACGCCGTTCTCGCAGGCCTGGTCAGTATCACAGCGAGTTGTAATCTGGCTGCCCCCATCGAGACCGTTCTCATTGCAGCCGCTGGAAGCATGATCTGCCTGTTCGCCCAGGAATTGATCGAGAACCGCTGGAAGGTCGACGATGCCGTCGGCGCCGTCACGACGCACGGTATCGCCGGTGTCTGGGGAACGCTAGCAGTCGCCTTCGTCATTGATGCGGACCAACTGAATCCGGGAGAAACGCAGTTCAAAGTCTTTGCCGTCCAGGCCATTGGTTGCGTTGTCTGCTTCGTGTGGGCGTTTGGCGTCTCGATGCTGTACCTGTCCGTCGTCAAGATCTTCATCCCGCTCCGGGTGACCGAAGAAGAAGAGAAGATTGGCCTGAACGTCGTCGAACACGGTGCCCGCAACGATCTTTACGATCTGCTTGGCACGATGGAAAATAACATCCTGGGTGATCGTACCGCCCGCGCCCAGGCGGATGATTTCACGGAAACTGGAATCATTGCCGCTCAATACAACCGCGTTCTCGATCAATGCGATGAGGCAATGAATAAAATCGAGTCCGTGAATAAAGAACTGACCATCTCCAAGATGGAAGCCGAGTCGGCGAATCGCATCAAGGCAGAATTCCTCGCGAACATCAGCCACGAAATCCGCACTCCGATGACCTCGATCATGGGCTTTGCAGACATCCTGCAATCAAACGCCGATCAGGACCAACGCGAACAGGCCATTTCTTCCATCCAAAAGAGCGGCCACCAGCTTCTCGATATTATCAACGACGTTCTTGACCAGTCCCGCATCGAAATCGGCACGATGGAATTGACGATGGGCCCGACGGCTCCGATGACCATCTTCAACGAATGCATGACGCAGGTCGGCCCGCTGGCTCGTTCGAAAGATGTCAGCCTGCAGTTCCAACTCGCCGGCACGATCCCTGCCCTGGTCAAGACCGATGCGAAACGATTCAAACAAATCGTCATGAACCTGCTTTCCAACGGCGTGAAATTCACCAGTCAGGGTCAAGTCTGCCTGCGTGCCCGCTACGAAGCAGGTACGCCGGGCGTCCTGACGGTCGAAGTCCGCGACTCTGGGATTGGCATCTCGGATGAGAAGCTCAAAACACTGTTTACGCCCTTTTCCCAGGTTGATTATTCACTGACCCGCAAATTCGGCGGCACGGGCCTGGGACTTTCGATCAGCAAGAATCTGGCCGATATGCTCGGCGGCGAACTGACTGTCGACAGCACAGTCGGCGTTGGTTCCTGCTTCGTCCTCAAGCTGCCAGTCGAAGTCCTCCAACCCGCTGTCGATCCACAAGCCAAGCCCGCCTCAGAGAAGGTCGCTCCCACATTGACACCTGCGGACAGCCTCAAATCGAAGTACCGAATCCTGTACGTGGAAGATGGTCCGGACAACCAGCGTCTGATTTCCTTCATCCTGAAGAAAGCCGGCGCTCACGTCGACATCGCTGAAAATGGCCAAGTCGCTCTCGAAATGATCCACAAGTCCTCCGAGCATTACGACCTCGTCCTGATGGACATGCAGATGCCAATCCTCGATGGCTACGCCGCAACACGCATGCTGCGGGAAGAACGCTTCCTGACCCCGATCGTCGCGCTGACTGCCCACGCCAATCAAGGCGACCGCGAGAAATGCCTCAACGCAGGCTGCGACGAATACCTGACCAAGCCGGTCAACAAGTCGACCCTCGTCTCGATGATCAACCACATGATCGAAACTCAATCCGCCGCGAAGGACATGGCTGAGGTGTAGGTCAACGGCTGACACGATTCATCGTACCGCTCATTTTACTATCTCGGCCATCAAAATAAGCAACTCGCGTTCTCAACACCTCTCCATCGCCCGCTTCTCCCCCGACAAACTTACAAAACCCCCTCTCCAAGCGATTTCTCGTCTGTTCCCGCTGATCGCGATCCGATATGCACAGCCCTTGACGTCTCAATTTCGACGAGGACTGGACATGAGTTTGTTGTTTCGGGTCATCTACGCCGCCCAGGCAAGTTCGACGCACCATAAGCTGGCGCTCGATGCCCTCACATACCTGTCGCATCCCTCTTCGAAGCAGTGGCGGGATCTGTTTCTCAAGTATCACTCCGTCTATCTGCGCGGTGCCAAAGACCCGGATACGATCTTCAAAGACTTCCGCAATCACGTCCTTCACGTCTCAGAAAACTACTGGGGCGGAGCAGCGATCACCGCTCGTGGCTGGTACGAGCGAACCGTCGAACTGCTGCAGCGGGAAGAATGGGAAGAAGCCGTCTACGCGGCGGGCGTTCTCAGTCACTACTTCACCGACCCGATCATGCCGTTTCACACCGGCCAGACGACCCGCGAATCCCAGATTCATAGGGCGGCTGAATGGAGCGTCACCAAGTCGTACAATGAACTGATGCGATACGCGACCGAGCAGGGCGAGATCCCCAAGCTCAAAGTCCCGACGACCCAGGACTGGCTGGAAGAATTCGTCCGACAAGGCGCGACACTCGCCCACGAATATTACCATCCACTGATTGAACACTACGACTTCGAGACCGGCAGTCGCTACCCCGAAGCGGGCTGGGATGATTACGCGCAGAAAGTCCTCTCACAGTTGCTCATGTACGCAGCCGTTTCGTTTTCGATGGTCCTCGACCGTGCGTTTTACGAATCCAAGGCGACGCCTGCAGAAACCGATCTGACACTGGAGACATTCCTTGCCACGATCTCGATGCCGGTCAACTGGATCACCAAGAAGATGGAACACCTCGCGGAACAGTCCGAGGTGGAAGCGATTTATCGCGAACTCAAAGCAACCGGCAAGCTCGTCTATAACCTGCCGGAAGAGCAGCGTGTCGTCAAGGAATGGGCAGACCGGGCACGCAACGCGAACTCGTCACCGAAGTCGAACAAGAAACAAGGTCTGGCTCGTCCGATCTCGACGCAAGTCGAATCGCCTCCGCCAGTCCCTGCCCGGAAGACAAGCCCGACTCCGCCGCCAGTGCATGTCGCCAACCGTTCCACACTGCTCGAACCAACCCCGATCAAAGCGATCCCTCCTCTTTCTCCCGCTGCGTTGAAAGCGGAAGAATCGAGCCTGGCCGCAACCGCATCGCCGACACGCGCCGAGCACAAACCAGCACGCCAGCCCGAGCCAACCCCTGTTCACAAGCCAGTCAAGACTTCGCCTCTGGACTTCGACATTCCTGTCGCGAATGCCAAATCATCGCGTGAACTTGAAAAGCAGGCGGAGATCGACCTGCTGGAAGCGGCTCGTCTGTCAGTCGAACAAGTTCAGCCACGACGTTCTGAAATCAAGATGGTGAAACCAGAGCCGGTCAAACAACACGTGGTTGAGAAATCGCCCGTGCGTTATGAGCAGATCCTGCCGACAGCGCCAGCTCCCATCACCAAGACGCCACCACCATTACCAGTCGTTGCCGCTTCTCATGGTCCGCAGTATCACCTGGAACTGTCCAGCGACGTCGTCGACGCCCCGTCCATCGGCCCGAAGACGGCTGCTCGCTTCTACCGCATCAACGTCAAGACAGTCGCAGACTTCCTCAAGCTCGACGCCAAGACAACCGCCCACCGCCTCAACACCAGCCACATCAAGCCCGACACCATCCGCGAGTGGCAGGACCAGGCCCGTCTGGTCTGTCAGATCCCAGGATTACGTGGTTACCACGCCCAGATCCTCGTCGGCTGCGGCTACCGTACACCCGCCGACGTCGCCAAAGCCAACCTCGACGACCTGTCTGTCCAGGCCTGGGACTTCTCGCAGACCTCCGTCGGCCAGTCGGTCTTGAGAAACTCACAACTCCCGGAAGTCGAGAAAATGCAAGGCTGGATCAACGCGGCCAGGCAAGCGCGAACGCTGGCAGCGGCGTAGAAAAGTTGTTGGCGTCAGCCCTTTTCAAAGGATATAATTCCATCTGCTGCTATTGGAGATGTAAAAATGACGCCTGCACTCTCACTATCTCAACGTCCCGTGAGAAAAGAAGATCTCGAAGCTTTCAACAAATATGTTGAAACGCTGTCGACGAACGACCGCGCTATCACTTTCGTAGATTGTGTCCGCAAGTTTCTACAAGAGAAACAGGAAGAGGAAGACGTGGATGCCATTGAAGATGGTATCCGTCAGGCCGACGCTGGATTATGTCGACCGTTTGAAGAGGTCGATGCTCGAATTCGTGCGAAGTACGGTTGGACGGCGAATCCGTGAAGAAGTATGCCGTCGCATTGACGCCTCGTGCAGATCGGGAGTTAGAAGAAGCAGCCGACTGGTATGCATCACGCGACCTTGAAATCGCATATCGATGGTATATCGGTTTTCGAACAGAGATCATGAAAATTGCGGAAGACCCATTTCGACACGGGCTTCTGACTGAGCAGCGGTATCACAACCGTTCTGAGTATCGACAGTTGATCTATGGCAGTGGACAGAAGAAGACGCATCGAGCTGTTTACCGAATTCTTGACGATGTTGTTGAGGTGCTCACAATCGCCCATCTCTCAAGAGACGAGTTGAAGGATGAGGATCTTTACTAAAGATCAACCGGTCGCTGGGGTCAGGATTGTCAGCCGCCTCCGGAAGATGTTCGTCCAACAGCAGATTTCGACGGCGGTTGCCACCCATAAACGTGCTTTTTCGTCAGACGAGTTTCTCTCGGTTTGACTTGGTGCCCTTCCTGGCTTGGTGGTGAATCCGTCTGACGTTTTTGTCTCCAAACCAACTTCTCTTCTTGACCCTGCTTTCCACCCGTCATAGAGTTTCCCTCGAAATTCCAACATGTGTGCGAACGGAATCGCATAAACACCGCTTCCGCGAAAATGCTAATCGCGATCAGTTTCCCCTGACTTCTGGCAAAAGTCGCCCCCGGTCTGGAGACCATCCCCATCATGAACGTTTCAATCCTGCCACAGGCCGTGGCTGATTGTCTCAATCTGCACGACCTCAACCACCGACCCATCCTCCTCTCGGCGGAGTCCGATCTGGGAGATGACGGCCAGGCACGCAAACACTGGCTCGTTGTAACTGCTGACCATGCCTCGGTCGTAGAGGAACCTGCCTCGTCCACGGGAAACACAGCGGCGAAGCTGCGCATCGTGGTCCCGATCAAGGAGATCCAGTCGACACGCACCGTCTCGGGCATCGGCTCGGGCGTGCTGCAGATTCGCTCCGGCGATCACTGGCATGACGTGCTGCGGTTCTCTAACGGGCTGGCGGATCGTTTCCACTTCGTCGCGCGCAAGCTGGAAGTCCTGCACGAAAAAGGCTGGGTCGATGTACACACGGACGAGCAGACCGATGCAAACCGCTGCCCAACGTGTCAGCTGCGCCTGCAGAATGCCTCGGAAACCTGCCCGCGCTGCTTTCACCACCACAAAATCTTCCATCAGGTCAAAGACCTCATCCGCCCACAGCTGGGGCGAACCCTGCTGCTGTGCGGATTGACGATCCTCGGCGTGAGTGCAGAACTCGTCCCGCCGAAGCTGCAGCAGTACCTCGTCGACCACGTGCTAACCGTTGGTAGCGGCTCCACAGCTCCCGATATCTTTGCAACGCTGCTCATCGTCGTGATGTCGCTGGCGGCTTCACGGATGGTGCTCTCGGCGGTCGAAGTCTTCAAAGGGCGTCTGGCAACCTCGATTGGAACGCGTCTAACCAGTCAACTACGCGCCAGCATGGTCCAGCGTCTGGAAAAGCTCGCGATCGCCTACTACGACCGCCATCAGGTCGGCTCGCTGATCAGCCGGGTCGCCTACGACAGCGAAGCGATTCACGGTCTCGTTCACCAGATGACCGGCGGGTTCCTGCTGCAGATCTTCCAGCTGATCGGCGTCTGGATCATGCTGATGTCGCTGAACTGGAAGCTGGCGATGTTCACGCTGATTCCCGTCCCGCTGCTGTTTGGGGGAAGCTGGTTTTTCTGGAAGTACGTTTATCCGCGACACTTCCGCTTGTGGGATGCGTCCTCCAAGCAGATCGCCGCACTCTCGGGGATGCTGACCGGGATCCGGGTCGTCAAAGCCTTCGCGCAGGAAAAGCGTGAGTTTGAAAATTACCAGAAGCATAGCGAACACCTGCGTCGTTCACGTCTGGGCGTCGAATACGCCAACAGCATGTACGCCGCCACGATGCAGCTCATCTTCAGCCTGGGAGGCTTAATCGTCTGGTATGTGGGTGGCCGCGATGTCATTGGCCAACAGATGACCCTCGGCCAGCTGATCGCCTTCCTGGCGTATCTGGCGATGTTCTACGCCCCACTGACGACACTCTCGAACTTCACCTCGTGGCTGTCCAACTTCATGACTGGGACCAAGCGCGCCCTCGAAATCCTCGATGCCCCCGTCGCGATCGATGAGAAAGCCAACACGGTTCCCTGGAACGATGTCCAAGGCGCGATCGAGTTCGAAAACGTCACCTTCGGCTACGACCGCCATCAGCCCGTCATCAAGAATGTCTCGTTCGACGTCAAGCCGGGGGAGATGATCGGGATCGTCGGCAAGTCGGGCTCCGGCAAGACGACGATGGTCAACCTGCTCGGACGATTTTACGACGTCAACGAAGGCCGGATTCTCATCGACGGCATTGATGTCCGCGATATGTCTTTGACGCAGATCCGCGAACACCTCGGCATCGTCCTGCAGGATTCCTTCCTGTTCCGCGGGACGATCTGGGATAACCTCGTCTACGGCAAGCCTGGGACGACGATTGAAGAAGGCCTTGCATCAGCGCGAGCAGCCGGGGCTCATGACTTCATCGCCCGCAACCGCCTGGGCTATGAGACGCCTCTCGGTGAACACGGCGCGGGATTGTCCGGCGGCGAGAAGCAACGTCTCTCGATCGCGCGCACCCTGCTCTACAACCCGAAGATCCTCGTCCTCGACGAAGCCACGAGTAATATCGACGCAGAGGCGGAACGCGAGATTCAGCAGGCCCTCGAAGTCCTCATTCAAGGCCGAACCACGATTGCCATCGCGCATCGTCTTTCGACACTGCGAAATGCGGACCGGATTCTTGTCTTTGAACGTGGTCGTCTGATTGAAGAAGGCTCCCACGCCAAACTTCTGAAGGAAGGCGGCACCTATGCACGACTGGTAAAAATCCAGACGCAGCTTTCCAAAGATGCCGATGTCGACACCCTCGAAGTCGCGCACACGACAGCGACCGCCGTCGAGACCCCCGTTGCGCCCGTCCCGACTCCTGACCGTGTCGAACCCACGCCGTCAAAGCGTCCTGTCTTGCACTGGCTCGATCCACTGCGCGACGCGATTTCCGTCGGTGCGACCGGCCAGCTGCATGTCAAAAAAGTTCTCGGCGACGCGAATTGGGATCGTGGGGCTAGCGAAGAAGTCGATGACGTCTTCGCGATCCGCCTGTTCCCGGCGAACCACCCGGAGCGTTATCTCAGTCTTCGAATGTGGAACGAACATGGCGATCACGTGGAAGTCGGCCTGATCCGCGACCTGGCCGATTGGCCCGTCGAAATGCAGCAGATGGTCCGCGCCTCGCTCAACCGTCGTTACCACTTCCGACGCATCACCCGCATCCACAAAATCCGCCTCGCCCACGGCTTCCTCGAATGTGATGTCGAAACCCAGCTGGGACGAGAAACCTTCCTGATGCGCTGGACGCAATCCAACGTCCTGGAATTCGGCCCCACCGGGAAGATCATCACCGACTCGGAAGAGAATCAGTATGTGATCGAAGATGTGAGTAAGCTGAAGCCGAATGATCAGCTGGAGTTTCAGCGGTATATTTACTGGTAGAGCCGTCGCGAAGCGCCAAACAGTAAAAAAACGTATTCTTTGTTATGCAATCCTTTGCGCCCTCAAGAACCTCAGACGATAAATTCCCACAAGAACTATTCACAACAGAACTAAAACGCCCTTATTCGCACACTTTTCCCACTCCGACTCGCTTCAAATAGGTAAAGTGGAGGAATTGTGCGGCGGGTACTGAGAGCTGTAAAAAAACGCATCGCTGCAGTCGAAACCATCCACGTCAGGAGCGTTCTGTCACATTGTCAGGATGACAAACATGTGTCAGTAGGATCGCTTCTTTGCAGATTGCTCTTTTGCACAAGGATGTTGCGATGCTCTCTGTCCGTGATTTTCTGCGTAGACAATGTGCTTTACCCGCACTGCTTTTGTTGGGACTGGCAGCCGGCTCGAACTGTCAGGCAGGGACGATTTTGGGTCACAGCGATCAATGCGGAGTCACTCAAGAATCGTGCGGTGAGGGAGACTGCTGCGAAGATCCTTGCTGCGATCTGGATTCCTGTTCTGGACTGGGCTGTGGTGAAACGGGCTTGATGAGCGGGTTGCTTTCACTGAATCCGTTTCAGGGCACGACCCCTTGTTTTGACGATTTCATCAGCCCGATGTCCAATCCTGTCTTTTTTGAAGATCCGAGGACGGTTTCTGAGCTTCGCCCGATGTTTGTTCATCACAATATTCCAGCGGGGGCTGGCGGGGGGCATGCCAATGTGATCGCGTTGCAGATTCGTGCTGCGATTACCGAGCGATTGTCACTGATAGCCACCAAAGATGGCTTCATTATGTCGACGAACGACGTCGTCGATGACGGCTGGGCAGATGTCTCGCTGGGACTGAAGTATGGGCTAATTCAGGATGTCGAGAATCAGCGGTTGTTGTCAGCCGGTTTGACTTTTGAACTCCCTGTCGGCACACCTCGAGCTCTTCAAGGTAATGGGGATGGTGAGTTCAATCTGTTTCTGACTGGAGGCTTGGAGTTTCTTGAACATTGGCACTTCCTGTCGGCGACGGGATTCCGTCTGCCAACGGATACTTCTGCAGAGAATCAGGTGTGGTACTGGTCTGGTCATATTGACCGGAAGTTCGGAGAACGGTTCTATGGGCTGGTCGAAATGAACTGGTATCACTACATGAGCAACGGGAATGCAGGTATTCCCGGAATTGGTGGCGGTGACTTCTTCAATCTCGGGTCTCCGGGAATCGCTGGTGATGACATGGCGACGGTTGCATTCGGCACCAAGTTCAAACCGTCTGCCAATACCGAACTTGGCGTCGCGTACGAAATCCCGATGACAAGTCGGGAAGATCTGATGCGGAACCGTACCACGGTCGATTTCATTCTCCGGTTCTAATACGCACCTGGCGTATCTGTGTGATGCGCCATCAATAAGAACTCCGCGCTGAATATCGCCAGTAACGGGGACTTTCGGTAGACGCCATGTGGTATCCGATTTAGGATTCCCACATGGCTTTTTTTCGCGCGATGCATGGACTCGTCATCGTTGTCGGGGTCCTGGCTGCGATCACCTACGGCATCTGTCTGGATCTCGTCACGACACGAGTTTGTATTGAGTATTTCACGATCGGTCACATCCCGATCATTGCTTCGAAAGACCCCAATCATCTCTCACTCGCGTGGGGAGTTGTCGCGACGTGGTGGGTTGGACTTGCTGGTGGCATCCTTATTGGACTGGTGGGAATCAAGGATGGCAAACTGGTGGGTGGTTTTCGAGCATTCATTTTCAATCTGCTGCTACTCTTTTCTGTCACCGCCGTCGCGGCAATTCTGATGGGGATCGTTGGTTACTATTGCGCCCTGACAGGAATCTGTTTTGTACCGCCAAGATTCGCGAGAAATGTTCCTTTGGACGCGCACCCGTATTTTGTTTCCTGCATTTTTGCCCATTCTGCGAGCTACGTCGTCAGCGCGCTGGGAATACTTCTGATTGCTGGCGCCTGCATCGCCAAAAGGGAACGCAAAAGCTTCAACACGAAGACTCAAACACCAAGTTTCACAAAGCGAGAAATCAAATACACCCAGAGATTTCTTCGTGAATCTTAGTGTCCTTTGAGCCTTTGTGGTGCATTCCGTTTATTCGGTTACGTCTTCCAAAACGATCCTCACGCTGGCACAAGACCCCTCTCCCCGGTTGGCGTATGACTTCGTCCAAGGTACGATGAGACAAACCCATTTTCACACCGTCTCAAAAGTCTGCCGGATTGATGTCGTCTCTTCTTTTGACTGATCGTCGTTGCCTGCTGCATGAAACCGGGACACACCCGGAATGTCCCGGTCGTCTCAAGGCGATCTGGGAACGTCTCGGCATTACAAAGGAAGTGCAAACGCACGATGCCTGGACGCGTCCTTTCGAGCCCGCTCCGATGAAGGCCCTGCAGGCGATCCATGATCACGGATATCTGGAGCGAGTCGAAGCCGTCTGTCGCAATGGCGGCGGTTACTGGGACGCTGATACGATGCTCACGCCGAATTCCTTCGACGTGGCTCGACTTGCCGCTGGGGCAGGGATGGCTGCTGTTGATGCGGTCATGACGGGGGAATTCTCCAACGCCCTTTCGCTCATGCGTCCTCCTGGTCACCATGCCGTCGTCAGCAATGCGATGGGGTTCTGCCTGGTCAACAACGTCGCGATCGCAGCTCAACATGCGATCGATCACTATGGCCTCAAACGAGTCCTCATCATCGACTGGGACGTCCACCACGGCAACGGCACCCAAGACATCTGCTACGCCCGTAACGATGTCTACTTCTTCTCGAGGCACCGCTTCCCTTTGTACCCGTTCTCCGGCAAGAAAAACGAAATCGGCACCGGCGCCGGCGTCGGTGCAACGTGTAATCTGCCTCTCTCGCACGAAGTCCCGCGCGAAGAAGTTCTGAAGCGTTTCGAAAAGTCGGTCACCGAATTTGCAGACATCGCCAAACCGGAATTGATCTTCATCTCCGCCGGCTTCGATGCCCACAAAGACGACCCCGTCGGCAGCGGCGGACTGCATTTGAACTCCAGCGACTTCGCCCACATGACAAAAATCGTGATGAGCCTCGCCGAGACCCACTGCGGCGGTCGTCTCGTCAGTCTTCTGGAAGGTGGTTATAACATCCAAGCATTAGCCGAGTCGGTCTGGTATCATTGGAACGCCCTCAACGGGAACGATGTTTGATCTCCAACGAATCGCCTGTTTCGGGCGTATTCTCGTAGGGTCCGCTGTGCGGACCATTTTCGCTTTGAGGGACTGAAAACACCAGCATCGTAAAAACTGTTGATAGCCGGTATCGGGATTAGTGTCGATTGATGGTCCGCACAGCGGACCCTACCAGACCGAAAACTCTGAAAGACATTCATTCATGTGGGGCCTGAGCTTTGCGAATCCCTGGGGGTTACTGGCCCTGTTGTCGATTCCGGTGATCGTGTATCTGCACATGTTTCACCGACGATTGCCGCGACTGGAAATCGCGGGCATTCATCTCTGGTCTGCGGATGCCCTGCCTCCGTCAGCTGGTCGACGACGCGAGCAATTGCCCCTCTCCTGGTCTCTCTTGTGGGAACTTCTCGCGGCGTTACTCATCGCGCTGCTGCTCAGTCAGCCTCGCTTTACTCCCTGGGATTACTCGCCGCATCTGATCGTTGTGCTTGACCACTCCGCATCGATGAATGCCCGTGTCGACAGCAAAGCTGACAGCCCGACATTTGCCAGTCGTGCCCGTGACACCGTCGAGACGCGTATGGCCCAACTCGGCCGCAATGCCCGACTGAGCATCATCCGCACGGGACGCAGGCCGACTCTCATCGCAGGACCGCAAGCCACCTGGGACGAAGCGGATGACCTCCTCGCCGCCTGGTCGCCACAAGAACCGAAACACGCCTTCGAACCCGCCTGGGACCTCGCCGCTGAACTGGCGGGAGACGCCGGCCAGATTCTCTTCCTGACCGACTACCTCGCCCAGACCGAACAACCAATCGGCCCCAAACGCATGGAGACGGTCGCGCTGGGTCGCAGCGAACCGAACATCGCCATCGTCACCGCGAACTGGACGTATCAACCCGAGACAAGTTCGGGCGAAATCTACCTGCGTCTGAAAAACTACAGCGACAAACCATCCCAGGGCAAACTGACAGCCTCCTCCGGTAATCAGCAACTCCTCAATAACGATGTCACGCTCACGCCCGGCGAAGAACAGCCCGTCATGTTCAAAGTCCCCGGCGGGCTGGGCGAACTCAGCATTAATCTCACCGGCGACGATGATCGTCTCCCCATCGACAGTCAGGTCAAACTCGTCGAACCAAAACCCAAACCCCTTGGCGTCGCCATCGTCAGTGGCTTTGACGACGCGACGCGTGAGATCATCGAGAAGATTGTCTCACTGCTGCCCGACGTGCAGACAGCCAACCTGGAATCCGCAGACCTCGTCATCGCCCCGGCGTCAGCTCCCGTCTCCAGTCGAGATGATCTCTACTGGCTCGCCATCGGCCCGCTGGCACCGGCAGAAAATCCCAGCGCCATCGTCGGTCCCTACCTGCTCGAAAAACGTAACCCGCTGCTCGACGGCGTCACGCTGGAAGGTGTCATCTGGAGTGGCATCACGCCCGTCGTCGGCAAGCAGGTCACCCCTCTGATCAGCAGCGGCACGAATGTTCTACTTGGCAAGATCTTCGACCTTTCAACTCAGGCCTACTGGCTCAATATCGACCTGACGACCTCCTCGCTGACCGAAAGCCCCGACTGGCCGATCCTGTTTTTGAACCTTGCGGAAGCCTGTCGACAGGATCAACCGGGACTCAAACGCTGGAACTTCCGCACCTACGAACGCATTCGTTTTACGCTCGATGCTGCTGTCGATGAGAATGCCAAACTGCGACTCGTCACCGGCGGCGACTCACGTCCCCTGCCGTCGACGCGTCTGATCGAACTCCCGCTCGTCGACGAAACAGGCATCTACGAGATCAAACAGGACGACGTGACCCTGGCCCGCTTCGCCGTCAATTTCTTCGACCGCGACGAGTCCGACCTGCTCGCCCTCAACACCGCGAGAATCGAACCCGCTGACCCGGTCACTGCAGAATCCCTCGACCTCACCGGCATCTACACAACCCTGATCATGCTGTTCCTGCTGGCGTTACTGGCTGCCATCATCGCGGACTGGGCGGTCCTGCGAAGACGCACCGCCTCGTCGGCTTCGTAGTTAAGAACAGACTTCACCACAAAGACTCGGAGGGCACTAAGTAGGCGTAGTGGTCTTATAGAATGTAGGGTGCCGGTGAGGCTTTGCGAACCGCACCAATTGTGCAATCGAACGTCGTTTTGGTGCGGTTCGAAGACTCACCAGCACCCTACATTTCAAATATGACTTGAATTATAATTCTGGCTTTAAAATTGATCCAGAAGGCTGGTCATCAGCGGTTCACCTTTGTGAACCTTGGTGTTCTTTGAGCCTTCGTGGTGAAGTTCCCTTCGCCCCTCCCACCTGAAGGTTATCACGATGTTCGCGCTCGCTCTTGTCCTGAACTCCTGGCTGTCCTTGTTGATGCCTGCTGCTGATCCTGCCACATCGACGTCGACCGAGGACAACGTCCCTGGCGTTATCATCTATCATCACCCGGACAGCGTCGCGAAGAAACAATACGTCGGCTCCCCCGGCATCATCGCGCTCAGCAAAACCCATTACCTCGCCAAGCTCGATCTCTTCGGCCCCAACGCGGCCAAAGAAAACAATTATCCGACCTACGTCTTCGAATCCCTCGACGCCGGCCTGACGTGGAAACAGATCGCATCGCTCGATCACCTCTTCTGGGCCAACATCTTTGAACACGACGGCGCCCTCTATCTCCTCGGCACGACCGGCGAACACCAGGACCTCGTAATCCGTCGTTCCACCGATATCGGTCGCACCTGGACCGAACCGCTCGATGCCAAGACAGGCCTCATCGCCGAAGGGAAATATCACACCGCCCCCATGCCGATCATCGAACACAATGGCCGCCTGTGGCGCGCCTTCGAAGAAGCCAGCCGCAGCGCAAAATGGGGAGATCGCTATAGCGCCATGATGATCTCCGCCCCCATCGGGTCAGACCTGCTCGACCGGGATTCCTGGTTACTCTCAGACATGATCGTGAAGAACCCCAAATGGCTCGATGGCAAGTTCAACGCGTTTCTCGAAGGCAACGCCGTCATCACTCCTGAAGGCGACCTCGTCGACATTCTGCGCGTCGATGACAATCTCGGAAGCACAGCTGCAATCGTGCATATTGACGACGATGGCAAGAAGGTCACGTTCGATCCTGAAAAGGACTTCATCGAGTTCCCCGGCGGCGCCAAGAAGTTTACGATCCGCTTCGATCCACAAACCAAGTCTTACTGGACGCTGACCAACTGGGTGCCCGACTTCGTCCCCAACGAAAAGCCCGCCAGCAAGCGCAACACCCTCGCCCTCGCAGTGTCCAAAGACCTCAAGACCTGGGAAATCCGCAGCGTCATCCTGCATCACCCCGACCACAAAACCGTCGGCTTCCAATACGTTGACTGGCTCTTCGAAGACAACGACCTCATCGTCGCCAGCCGGACCGCATTCAAAGACGAATCGGGCAACGCCCACAACCAACACGATGCCAACTACCTGACCTTCCACCGCATCCAAAACTTCCGCGACCTGACGATGAAGGATTCGTGCGCGGACTACCTGAAAGCCGCGAAAGCAAAGTAGGGTGCTGGTGAGTCTTCGAACCGCACCAAATACGCATCCAACGGCCAAACACCGTTCGCCCCTGACCCCAGCCACCCGGCGCCCATTTCCGTGTTTCTGTTCGTGCGAGGGAGTTACCCGACGAATGGGCTTTCGGTCAGTTTCTCCCGGTACTCCACCGGAATCTCGATCGACTCCAGCGTGTGGTCCGCGCGACACAAGCAACACGCAGTCTTCATGCGACCACGCGCAATGCGCTTCTCCCCCACGAACAGGTTCATCTGATACGTCACCGACTTCACCCCGACCCGTTCGATGTTGACATGAATATCGACCAGATCGTCATAACGAGCAGGGGCTTCGTAGTTGCATTGAGAGGAAACCCGTGGCCAGCCGACCATGACGTCGTCAGCCATCGGGAACATGATCGACAGACCCAGCGAGCGGAAGAAGGCGTGCTCTGCTTCTTCCATGTAGCGGTAGTAGTTTGAAAAGTGCACGATCCCCGCCATGTCCGTGTCGCTGAAATTGACACGACGCGTATGGACAAACTGCGCCTGCGGGATGGAAATATCCGTTTCCTGGGAATCGATGCGTTCAACCATCACAACTTCGAACTACAGAAGAAAACGAGAGTTCTATCCAGGCGAACATCACCGGGATGAACTACTCCAAAAATCGAATATGGGATCTACCGTTTCAACTCTACCACCCCGCCGTCCCCACACAACCCCTCCCGCCTGAAATCATTGTTCCAACAACTAAACTCGTCTATCAGCATTTCGCCATTTCTGGTTATCTTGCCCTCCGCTCTTCCTAACGCCTAACGCCTAATACCTAGCGCCTACTCATGAAAATCTTCTTCTCCGTCGGCGAACCGAGTGGCGATCACCACGCCGCTGAACTCATTCGCGAAATCCGCTCGCGCGTACCGCAGGCCGAGTTCTACGGCTACGGCGGTCACGAGATGGAAAAAGCGGGCTGCAAGATCCTGTTCCCGATGGCGAATTACCCGCTCATGGGAATCGTGCAGATCCTGCCGTTTATCTGGATGTTCTGGAAACTCGCCTGGCGCGCCCGTGCCATTTTCCGCAGCGAGAAACCAGATGCCGTCGTGCTCGTCGATTACCCCGGTTTCAACTGGTGGATGGCCTGGTACGCCCGTGGCGCTGGCGTGAAGACGGTTTATTATATGCCGCCGCAACTCTGGGCCTGGGCCAGCTGGCGCGTCAAACGTGTCCAGCGCAACATTGATCTGGTTCTCTCAGGACTTCAGTTCGAAACCGAGTGGTACCAGAGCAAAGGGGTCGACTGCCAGTTCGTCGGCAACCCGTTCTTCAGCGAAGTCGCAGACAAGCAGCTCGATGAGACTTTCCTCGATCAACTCCATTCATCAAAAAAACGCATCGTTGCAGTCCTGCCTGGTTCGCGTGGATCGGAAGTCAAAGCCAACTTCCCGCACATGCTGCGGATCATGAAGACGCTCGCGTCAAAACATCGCGATATCGAATTCCGTGTCGCGAATTACAAACCGAATCAGCTTGAACTTTGCAAACAGCTGTGGGTCGAGTTCGATCCTCGCCTCCCCGTCCAGTTTCACACCGGCAAGCTGTCTGAAATTGTCCAGTCAGCGACCTGCTGCCTGATGGTCTCCGGGTCGGTCTCACTGGAAGTCCTGGCGCGTCAATGCCCCGCCGTCGTCATGTACCGAACAGGGCTGGTCTTCTACATGGCCGCCCGTTTCTTTATGACCTGCGATTACGCCTCGCTGCCGAATCTGTTCGTCAAACGGCCATTGATGCCCGAGTTCGCCTTCCACGACATGCCGGACCGCTATGAGAGATACATCAGCGACATCCTCAACCACTGGCTGTCGAGCGATCAAACGCTCGCCTTGATTCGAGACGAGATGCACGAAGTCTGCCAGTCTCACAACCACGACAACGCAACCGAAAAAGCAGCCACCGCAATCCTCAATATGCTCGGCGTTCAGGAACGCTCCGCCCCCCGCAAACTCGCCGCGTAAGCTCTCTCAAGTAGGGTCCGCTGTGCGGACCGTCAAATCGCGTGAATCGTCGTTGGAATCGCGGCTTCGTCACGAACGCGTTATCAAAGTCATTCGACGTTCATCGCCGCGGCCACTGCATCTTCCTTGACACACGCCCCGTCCTGTCCGACAACCAAGAGGCCACTCCCTCTTACCGCGACAGGCCGCCACCATGATTCTCCAGGACCTTCTGATTCACCTCGAACAACTCGCCCCACTGACCCTCGCAGAATCATGGGACAACGTCGGTCTGCTGCTCGGTGATCCCTCGTCAAATATTAGCAAGGTGATCACCTGCTTGACACTCACGCCTGACGTCGCGCAGGAAGCGATTGAAACTCGCGCAGACCTCGTCATCACCCACCATCCAATCCTCTTCAAACCCGTGAACCGCCTCACGACGCAGACCTCCGAAGGTGCAATGCTCCTTGCACTCGCCAAAGCAAACGTCGCGGTCTACTCCGCTCACACCGCCTTCGACTCCGCCTGGGACGGCATCAACCAGCAACTCATCAGCAGACTCGGCGTCCTCACATCCAGGCCGCTCAAGGAACTCGTCGCTAACCCGAAACAAACCAGCCATGCTCACATCGATGAAGCCTTCATCCGCTCCGTCGGCATCGGTCGCGTTGGAGAGCTTCCAACTGAAAAGACACTGGGAGACGTCCTCAACCAGCTCAAAGCCGAATTCCCCAACACGACCCTCGGATACGTCGGAGACCCATCTCGCCCTGTCAAAACCATCGGCGTCGGTTGTGGCTCAGCTGCTCAATTCATGGACCTCGCCCAGGTCGACCTCTTCATCACCGGCGAAGCCAGATTCCACGACTGCCTGAAGGCCCGCAGCCAGAACATCGGCCTGATTCTTTTAGGCCACTACACCAGCGAACGCTTCGCCATGGAGCAACTCGCCGAACAACTCGGGAATCGCTTTTCCGACCTCATCTGCTGGCCTAGTCGCATCGAATCAGACCCGCTGCAATGGATCTGAAATATTATCGTGAGGCACTCACCTGATCTGCCAGAAACAACTTTTGGTACTCCACCAGCGGCACTGCTTTGATCTCAGGATCCTTCAGCAGTTTTTCCCAGTCGTTGATCCACGTGCGATCGCTTTCGTCAAGGTCCCACTGGATCTGGTGGTCTGCTTTTAACTGTCGTGGCTCAGGAAGACTCATGCGTAACGTCACCGACTTCGGCATGCAGCCACGCGTCTTCAATTCCTGGTTGACGACCAGACGCGGTTGTGGAAACATCGCCTGTGGGTGCAGGATGCGATTGAGCTTGGCAGTCCAGTCGACATAGTGAAAGTAACTCGTGAGCGTTTCTTTTTCGACGTCTGTTGAGACTTTGACCTGGTAGGTCAGATGAGGAGAACTCATCGTCAATACGCTGTCACTGGCACGACCTGTAATTTGAAATTGCGGATTCAACTGGAAATTCAAGAACGCCGCATCACCGGCATTGAGTGCATCCGGCTGGCCTGGTTTGAGGCTCAAAAGTTCTTTCGCTTTTTGTTCGCTGACAGACAGGTGCTGATTGATCAGCGGAAATCCGACCTCTGTCTGCATTCCCAGGCTGCCATTGAGCACAATGAATCGCTGCAGTGACGGCTCAAACACCACCAGCTCGCCGAGCTGATCCATATAATCATAGACTTTCCCGGCACGAAACATCGTCAGACTGCGAGCCACAACAACCGGCTTGGCATTCGGCTTCGACTCGTCAGCGACGCTGGTATAGATCCGAAAATCTTTCGCAGACGTCCGTTGAAGTGACCAGGCTGACAACAGCGACAAAACCGCCAGTGTGACCGTGATCTGTCTGAAAATCGATGGAACATCGATGAGCTTCAGCATCCTTGCTGATCTCCCGAAGATGGTGACTGGAAAAATTGAGCGCAGTCCATGCGCCCGAGAGATCAGAAACTTACCGCCAGCGGTGATCGAGGTAAAGATGCCTGAACAACGCGGTCACGTTCGATGTAAGTCTGACAATAGCCAGTTCATCTGTGTCCACACGTCAGAGGCAGTCAAACAGGGAGGGCGAGGCTCCGCCCGAGCCGCTGTCCCGCGTTGCAACGCTTCACCAGCGAATCGGCACACATTCAACCCACTTCAGCCGGGCGGATTCCAGTCACCCCAATGAGACAAATAATGCGCAAACGCTGGATTCTCTTTCTGCCGAGCCGACAGCAGCAGTTTGGCGTGTTCGACGAGCGTATGTTCCTGCTCCAGAGTCAGGCGTCCCAGGAGCACGCGGGTTCTTAAAAACACAAAGTACGTATCCAGCACGTCCGCCAGACAGTAGTCATTAATCTTCTGCACCTGTCCCTGATGATACAGATCCTGCACCATCGAACCATCGATCCCCGTCTTCCCTGGTTTGCCGATCAGATTCGCCAGAACATTCAACCCGCCGTTCATCCGGGATGCACCAAAGTTTGACAGCAGATCCATCAAGTCCAAGTGGGAATGGGTGTTATAGCGATTTCTCGCCTGATCGTACGTCTTTGCATCCACATTGAACCAGTCCGGCAGCGAGATTCCATACCGATACGCCGCCAGCTCCAGCAGCGGGATATCGAACCCGCGTCCGTTAAAGGTGACCAGCGTCGGATGGTTATAATGACGCCATCCCTGCCAGAAGTGAGCCGTCATGACATGGGATCGAAACTGTGGCGAATCGAGCACGGTCAGATCAAGAAGTTGGTAATCCGCACTGACTTTCGCGATCGCAATCGAAATCGGCAGCATGTAGGTATACGGAATAAAGTCACTTCCCGTCGGCGACTGAGCCGCCTGCTCCGCACGAAACTGCGCAATCGCCGCTTCCGGAGAAATCGTCTCATCCGGATATTTCACGCGAGAAATCAGCTGGCCATCAGCGACCGCCTCAACATCGAAGATCAAATAGGCTGGCTTGGACATACCGAACATTCCACCTGTCAGAACGGCGAAGTTGAGTTCCGCCCAAGGATAGACGTTCCAGCGTCGTCTGGCGAGCGCATCCGCCAGTATTTGGTCTGGTTATGAATTCAGAGGTCTCTGCAAAGCACCGACGACAAGTCTTTCATTTTGAATCTATTAGGCATCGTCTAGAAATCCGCAGACGCAGGGGAGATCCCTGCAGATTCCCATGCCGTTTGGTCGATACCTCGAAATGGAACTGTCCGAAATGTGGGTCTGACTGCGCGCAGTTAGCCACACATCGGACAAACGACACTGCCTCATGAGTCTGTTTCGCAGTGTCTGAAATTCGATCGGGATGACGAGCCGCGTATGTCAATTTCGCCAACACGCCTGGGACAGGAACTCGGTACCTGGCTGGGAAAGCGAATGCTGACAACGCTGACAGCTCTATTCGCCCTCTCCTGCCTGCTCGTTCTCTGGAATGTCGCGCTGCTCGTCTCCCAGATCACCGGGATGTCGAATTTCAAAGCTCACCTGATGGAGCTCGAACTCCGGCGCGCTCAACTCAGCGAGCAATCTGAACGAACTGCCAGCGACAACATTGAAAGCAGTCGCCGCGATTACGACAACGCCTCTCAGGCGATGAAGGCGACGCTCGACGAGATCATGAATTCGCTGCCTCCCAGTATCCGCTTGGAGAATCTGGTCGTCCGCAATCTCCAGCTTGAGATCAACGACCTCTTCAAAATGATCGACGCCAGAGACCGTCAGGCCCTGCAAACGCTCGCCTACGGCGAAACAGAAACCGCCCTCGATCTGGCCAATGGTCCCCAGGCTCATGCTCTTCGCGCGGACCTGGCGGACTGCCTCTCACGTCTCCGGCGGGAGTTGTCCAACGAAATCCAAAAACACGGCGAAGACCGCATCCACGAAACCGGCCTGCTTCTTCTGGCGACCTCACTGATCGCCATTATCCTTGTCTATAACTATCGTAAGCGACTCCACCAGCAGAACCTGAAACTGCGCGACTACGCCGCCCGCATGAAACAACTCGCCGTTGTTGCAGAATGCACTTCCAGCGCCGTCCTCATAGTCGACGAAAACAGACGCATCACCTGGTGCAACGATGGCTTCACCAGGATCATGGGCTACACGCTCGAGGAAATCCGGGGCAAATCTCCCACAGAAATCATGCCATCCGTTCTCCCGAACGAAGATCAAGCCAGGCCAATTCGTGATGCCATCAGAAAACGATGTCCCTTCCACGGCAAGCTTCAATATTTTCGCTCGGACCGCTCGGCCGGATGGATGGAGATCGACTGCCAGCCAATCTTTGACGACGATGGAATCTATCGTGGTTATATGGCCATTCAGTCCGATGTGACGGAACGCGTGCAAATGGAGCAGGCGCTACGGGATCACCAGCTGCGTCTGGAAATGGCTCTTCAAGGCGGCGACCTCGGCTTTTGGGATTGGAACATCACCACCGGTCACGTTTACTACAGCGATCGCTACTACTCGATGCTCGGTTATGAACACGGCGAACTGGACGAATCGATCGAGACTTGCATCAGCCTGACCCATCCCGATGATTTCGAGAAAAAAGACGCTCACATCAAAGCTCACCTGCGAGGTGAAACCGACCACTACGAAATCATCTCGCGCATGCGACGCAAAGACGGCAGCTACGCCTGGATCCACTCCCGTGGCTATGCCTACTCACGAGATGCTGATGGCAACCCGCTCAAGATGTCCGGCACGCACATGGACGTCAGCCATCGCAAGGCCACGGAAGACGAATTGGCTCGACGTCACTCGACACTCGAAAACGTCATCAACGGCGTCTCCGATGCCATCATCATCGCCGACTTCGAATACCGCGTCACAATGTGCAACCGAGCCGTCGAGATGCTCTTCGGCTTCTCGCAAAGCGAACTGATCGGCAAGTCACTCGAATCCCTGCAGCTCGAACCGACTCAGGTCGCAGGCGTCTGTCTGCCAGTTCCCTTCGCAGTTGACTCAGCCGTCGGCAGTGAGATCGTCAGGTACATTCGACGCGATCGCTCTCAATTCTCGGGCGAAACGATTCGTTCCCCATTACGCGACCGGTCCGGCGTCGCCAAGGGATCGATCACGGTGATCCGCGACGTCACCATTCGTATGAAAGTCGAAGACGATATCCGCCGCGCCAAGGAAGAAGCCGAACTCGCCAGCCGCACCAAGAGTGAATTCCTGGCCAACATGAGTCACGAAATCCGCACCCCCATGACCGCGATCCTGGGGTACACCGATCTCCTCAATGATGCCATCCGTCAGAACGACTTCGTGCAGCAAAACGAGTTCGTCGGCGTCATCCGTCGCAACGGCGAGCACCTTTTACAGGTCATCAACGACATTCTCGATCTCTCAAAGATCGAAGCCGGTTTCATGACCCTCGAATGCATCGACTACAACCCGCGCGAGCTGGTCCAGGATGTCGTCCGCATTCTCTCAGCCAGAGCCCAGGAGAAATCGATCACTCTGGACCTGCACTTCGAAGGCCTGATCCCTGCACGCATCCAGTCCGATCCGACGCGTGTCAAACAGATCCTCTTCAACCTCATCGGCAACGCTGTCAAGTTCACCGAAGAAGGCAGCGTCACTGTCACTGTCCGCGCGTTGCGCGACATTCATCGTCACGATTACCTGATCTCCTTCGAAATCAAAGACACCGGCATCGGCATGACTGAAAAGCAACAGGACATGCTCTTCATGCCCTTCACGCAAGCCGACTCCAGCACGACTCGTCGCTTCGGCGGGACGGGCCTTGGCTTGACGATCGCCAAACGCCTGGCGGAAATCCTCGGCGGCGCCATCACCGTCGACAGCCAGTTCGGCCAGGGGAGCACGTTCACTCTGATCCTGACCACCGGCATCCCGATCAACGCCTCGAGGGATGTCATCCCGAAAAAGCCTCGCGCCGCAGAACCCGCCAAAACAGTCGAAGCTCCGACTGAAATCTCAGCAGAGCCACTCATGGGGACCAGGATTCTCCTCGTCGAAGACGGCCCCGACAATCAGCGCCTCATCAGCTTCCTGCTCAAGAAGGCAGGCGTCCTCGTCACGATCTGCGAAAACGGCCAGCTGGCCGTCGATCGCCTCATGGGCCAGGGCAGTACCGACGAACTCTTCGTCCCCGATGTTGTCCTGATGGACATGCAGATGCCGGTCCTCGACGGCTATCAGGCCGCCCGCGAACTCCGCTCCCGTGGCTACGACAAACCGATCATCGCCCTCACCGCCCATGCGATGGCTGGCGATCGCGAAAAATGCCTCGAAGCCGGCTGCGACGACTTCCTCACCAAGCCGATCGACAAAACCATCCTCCTCGAAAAATGCACCTTCTGGCGCAACCGCAAATCGTCGTCACGTCCAGTTGCTTGAACCTGTCGGGTGGCTGGGGTCAGGATTTCTAGCTGACCCCAGTTCATTCGCCGTTGGACGCCCATTCCCTGCCCGCTATGCAGTTCAATTCAAATCCCCTCTTGACAAAAGTGTAGCCATGGCTAAAATCTCTTTAGCAGCCAATCCTTTGTCGTCGAAATCATCATCATGGGTGCACCCACAATTCGGACCAGCGACCTAGCGACCCAAACGTCGCGCAGAGCACTGCTATCGCTCCTTCTTGTCGCCTCCCTCTCCCTGAACGCCGGCTGCCTCTCTTCCACGATCATTCCCGATGACGGTCGTCCGCTGGTTGTCTGCACGACTCAGATGGTCGGCGACTTCATTCGCCGCATCGGCGGTGACCATTTTCATGTTCACGTCCTCATGGGCCCGGACATCGATCCTCACCTTTATAAAGCCAGTCCCAGCGACATTTATCGCATGACCCGCGCCCAGATGATCGTGTACTCAGGACTTCACCTCGAAGGCAATCTTCAACCCGCCCTCGAAGCCATGAAAAAGACGAGACCAACCTTCGCTGTCACCGAAGATCTTCACGATCATCATCAGGACAAGCTGATCCACCTCGGCGAAGATCTCTACGATCCACATATCTGGCACGACGTCGCCCTCTGGGCTCAAGCGGGCGAATACACCGCGCAGAAGTTGATCGAGCTTTACCCCGAACACAAAGACGAGTTCGAGAAAAACTGGCAGACCTACAAAGCAGAGCTCGTCCAACTCGATCACGAAACCCGCGAACAGCTCGCGAAACTCCCGGTCAAAATCTTCGTCACCGGTCACGATGCCTTCTCCTATTTCGGACGCACATACGGTCTCGAAGTCCATCCGGTTCAGGGTGTCAGCACCGAGAACGAAGCTTCCGTCAGCAAGATCAACCAACTCGTCAATCTGATCGTCGAGAAGAAAGTTCCCGCCATCTTTGTCGAGTCGACACTCAACGACCGTAACCTCCGCGCCTTGATCGAAGGAGCGACCCATCGTGGTCACCGCATCACCATCGGCGGCACTTTGTACTCCGACGCCACCGGCCCAGTCGGCTCGGGAGCAGAGTCTTACGAAGGCATGATCCGCGCCAACGTTCACACCATCGTCAACGCCCTCCAACCAAAATCGTAAGCCCAGTCGTTATGCCTTTCCTCCTTGATGTCCACGACCTGACCGTGGCCTACCAGAAGAAGCCAGTCCTGTGGAACATCGACCTCGAAGTCGACCAGCCACAGCTCGCCGCCATCATCGGCCCCAACGG
>SXGT01279545.1_pt1 | contig 35401 bp, 29 predicted proteins | sample 3176221 | NCBI WGS metagenome assembly SXGT01 (sample SAMN11356862, study PRJNA531348) | freshwater metagenome | isolation source: freshwater sample F1-120 | place: China: Fuxian Lake, Yuxi | collected 2017-12-25 | reverse complement strand
TCGGACTTCCACCTCGCTTATGAGGTGCCGATCAGCAACGTCGACACTGACGGCAGCGGCCCGATCGGCCGCTACTACATCAGCGCCAAGGACGGTGCAGTCCTCAGCTTTGCAAACGACAAGCACGAGTGCGGCCTCGCCAACTGTGGCCTGTCGACTGCTGCTGAACTCGCCAAGACCGCGAAGAGCGCCGACAACAGCCCCTTCGTCCTGACGACGGTCACGGTGCTGGCTTGGACGCGCGTCGGCATCGACGCGACGGCTGCCCTGGTCAATGTTCCGGCCGCGGGCCTGCTGCTCAACGTTCCGGGCATTGGCAACGTCACCACGGACTTGAACGGCCAGTTCACGGTCGACATCGCCGCACCGGTCTCGGTGACGCTCGGCGCCCTCGACGGCCGCCATCACGCCGCGATGATCGGCGGTTCGGCCCCCGCAGGCACGTTCACGCTCACCCCCGGTGTCGCCAACACGATCCAGATCGGCGCGGCGGCCGACACTCCAGAACAGGCTGCCCACATCACGGCGAGCCACTGGATCGACCGCACCAATGAGTGGTCGCGCTCGATCCTCGGCAACTCGAGCCAACTTGCGACGGCGAGCAACATCACGCCGACGGTCAACATCGCATCGACGTGCAATGCCTACTACACCGGCAACACGATCAACTTCTACGCGGCTGGCGGCGGCTGCAGCAACACGGCCTTCAGCACGGTCATCTCGCACGAGTGGGGCCACGGCTTGGATGAGCGCTACGGCGGCATCAGCAACTCAACCGCCGAAGGCTGCAGCGAAGGCTGGGGCGACATCCTCGGCCTCTACCTGATGGACACGCCGCTGCTCGGCAGCGGATTCCAGATCGCGGGCGTCGCGCTGCGCCGCGGCGACAACACGTTCACCTACCCCTACTCGACCACGTCGCCGCACGGCGCTGGCCAAGTCTGGATGGGTTTTGCGTGGCGACTGCGCGAAAACCTCCGCGCTTCGTTTGGCACCGCGCAGGCGATCGCGATCAGCAATGACATCGTCATCAGCTCGATCGTGGGCAACGCCGCGACCCGCCCTGACTGCGTCACGCAGGTGTTCATCGCCGACGATGACGACGGCAATCTGCTGAACGGCGTCCCGCACTACGCGCAACTCAGCGCCGCCGCGATCACGAAGGCGCTGCCTTACCCCGCGATCCAGCTGATCTCGATCGCGCACAACACGCTGCAGAACACCGGCGACCGCTACAACTCTCGCGTCGCGTTCGCGACCGTGTCGCCGACCGATGGCGGCACGCTGACCGACATCAGCATCGTCTATTCGGCCGCTGGCGGCCCGACCCTGACGCGAAGGATGGTCCCGAGCGGCGGCACGAACACCTACCGCGCCATGCTCCCGGGCATCGCATCCGGTCAGGTGACCTACCACTTCTCAGCGTCGAGCACGACTGGCACCACGCGCTATCCGCTGTCGGGCGAACTGGCCTACACGGTCAACGCTGGCCTCGGTGGCACCTATGCTCAGGTGTTCTCCGAGGGCTTCGAAGCCGCGGGCACGCCCGCGGGCTGGACGACGGGTCGCACGTCGACCACGGGCACGGTCGACTGGCAGTTCGGAACGCCGAACGGCAAGTCGGGCACTTCACTCGGCGTGCCCTGGGCGGATCCACTCGGCGCGCCCACTGGCTCGCGTGGGGTCTCGACCGATCTCGGCACTGGCACAGCAAACGGCGCCTACCCGAACAACATCGTCGAGTACTGCCGTACGCCGACCTACAACCTGAGTGGTCGCAGTGGCGTCGTCCTCCGCTTCAAGCGCTGGCTGTCCGTCGAGGAAGGCCAGTTCGACAAGTCGCAGATCTTCTGCAACGGCACGCTGGTGTGGGAGAACGACGCGCTCGGCAACCTGATCGACACCTCTTGGCAGACCTTCGAATATGCGCTGCCGATGGCGGACAACAATGCGGCGGTGCAAGTGGAGTTCCGATTGACGACTGACGCGGGCCTGACGCTCGGCGGTTGGAACATCGACGACTTCGAGATCGGCACCCGCACGGTGCCGCCGCTACCGTGCGTCATGCAGATGACGCCCGAGCAAAGCAGCGCCGGCCAACCGATCACCATGTCGATCAGCACCGGCGGCCTGCCCAAGCTGTTCGTGTTGGTGCTTGGCGACACTGCCGGCCCGACGAGCGCACCGGGCTTCCCGACCGCGGCGGTCGGCGGCAACCTCGACTTCTACGTCGACCTCTCGAACGCGACGGGCAACTTCAGCCTGAACTACCCGTCATTCGCCGGCATGCCGCCACAGGGCATCCTGGTCTACTCGCAGGTCTTGGTCTTTGAGCCGGACGGCAGCTTCTCGCTGTCCAATCAGTTCAAGAACCTCTTCGTCCCGTGAGTCTCACGCGCGCGTGGATCGATCCACGCGCGACAGCCTGAGAATCAATCGACGAGGCGCGGTAAAACCGCGCCTCGTTTCGTTTCCAGACCGCCTTGCAGCCATACCGCCACGCCGCCCTGCTGTTCGTCGCGAGCCTCTCTCTGCGCACGGCGCATTGGCTGCTGTCGCCCGAGCGCGCGGACGCCTTCGTTGCGAGCTACCAAGGCGATGCCACCTATTGGCAGATGTTCTGCAATGGAACCGCCGGCCTGGAAGCAGCGCTGCCATTCCGACCGCCAGGAATGCGCTGGCTCGCAGAAGCGCTCTGGGACGGTCGCGGCCCCGCCTACTTGCCACGCGCCGTCATGACAGTGCTCGGCGCGCTCGTTCCACCTGCGCTCTACCTCGGACTCGTGCGCTCGTTCGAGCCGCGCCTCGCGCTGATGGCCGCCTGGATCTGCGCATGCAGCAACGCGCTGATCGTGCTCGGCAGCGGATTGCACGTTGAGATCCCCTACCTGCTGCTGTGCACGCTCACCATCGGCGACTTCGAGCGCATCCGCACGAGTGCGGCGCCCTTCGCCGCCGCACGTTGGGGCGTGATCAACGCCATTGCATGCCTGTTCCGCGCCGAGCATCTGCTCTTCGTCGCGATGTCGCTCGGCTTGCTGGCGTGGAAGAAGCGCGAACGACGCGCGCGCGATCTCGGCGTGGCCACTGCCGTGTTCGCCGCCACGTTGCTGCCATGGCAACTGCACGTCGCATCCTCGATCGCAGACTTCAATGAGGGCCGCATCGACGGCGCGCTGCGATTGCCGCAGCTGCCTCCACATGGTTCCCCGCCTTGGGACCAAGACGCACTCGCAGCAGTCCGCGCCATGCCTGCATTTGCGCAAGCGCCAACGGCCGCGTTCGTCGGCGACACCGTGCGCGCACGTGGCGAAGAACGGGTCACGCGCGACAGCCTAAAGATCCTCGACGAAGCCTATGGCTGTCGACCCGAGCCACTGCACACGCCGCTGCTCGCGCTCTATGGGCCGCTCAACTTCTTTCTCGCCAACTGCGCCGAGAGCGACGGTGGTTTCACGCGCGCGGCGCTCGACCGCAGGCCGCGACTGCTCGGCGGCGAGTCGAAGTATCCTGCTGGACTGCTCCTCGTGTTGCCGAAGGACCTATCGCTCGGTTACCCACCGCACCTCGACGCAGTGAACCACGGCTATCGCAATGGGCTGCACTGGATCGCAGATCATCCACACGACGCGCTGGCGTCATGCCTGCGGAAGCTCACGATCTCCTGGCGTGGAGCGGCTTCGGGATTCTTGGCCACGAACGCGCCTCTCGGCCGAGACGGCACCCGAGAGCCAGTCGACATCGTGACACCTGAGTCGATCGTCGCTTCGACGTGGCGCGCGCTCCTGCTGATGCTCGCCATGTATGGAGCAACCCGCCTGCGTCGTGAGCCAGCAGCGGCCGGGCTGCACATCTGGTGGCTCGCGCGGCTGTTCTTGGCAGTTTGCTTTTTTGGCTACGCACGGCTCGGAGCAACGTGCTTGCCGGCCCTCGCGGCTCTCTGGGCAGCCGCCCTCGCTCCCCTCTACGCCCGGGCGGAAACCACCCTGCACCGCCACAGGGTCCCTGTCATCGTCCTGCTGGCCACGGTTGCGGCCGCAGACACCGCCGCAAGCTCCCTGGACCATCGGCCCTCCGTCACCGGTTCCGCTAGCCCGCACGCGCAGAAGACTGTCCGTCATTGACGGCCGCTGGTTGGCAGGGGCTACCCACGCGACGAGTCTCCACCTAAGGTCAGGGGGTCCCACGCGCCCGAGTTTGGAATCTCGAGCGCTCCACACCACATGCATCTCCCTTCTCCCATGCTTGCAAGAATCACTGCATCGATGCTCTCGCTTGGCGTGAGCGCGTTCCTCTCGGCCCAAGGCCCTTGCTTCGATCTGGCGCTAGGAACCGATCTGGCGCTAACCGACGACTCGAACTCGCCGCCGCAGAACCTCGGCTTCCCCTTCACCTACAACGGTGTCGCTTACACGCAGATCTGCGTCTGCTCGAACGGTTACATCTGGCTCGGCGGGGTTGCCGGAGTTGCTGACTACTCGCCGACAGAAGCAGAACTTCTGACGCAGGCTCCACGCATCTGCCCTTTGTGGAGCGACTTCAACCCAGGTGTTGTCGGCAGCGGGCACGTTTACTTCAACACGCCGGCGCCTGGCATCGCGACGGTGAGCTACGCGGGAGTTTTTGCATACGGCACGACCACTCCGGTGTCCTTCCAGGTCACGCTGGATGCGACCAGCTCGGTCTCGATCACCTACGGTGCCGCGGCCGTTCCCGGCACGCTGAACCCTTCGATCATCATCGGCGCCAGCCCTGGCGTGGCTTCCGTCTCCAATCCGGTGTCGTTCGCAACGCGCCCGCTGGTGATCACGTCCGATAACTTCGCCGAGGTCATCCCGGCGACGAATGGCGTGCCGATCGCGTATGGCAACTTCAAGATGCAGTGGACCCCGACGGCGCCAGGCTACATCGCCAGCGATGTCACTTGCACCCCGAACTCCTTGCCTGTGCCAGCGACGTCCACCTTGGTCGGCATCGGCTGTCCGGCGCCCGCAGGTCCGTCGATGTATCAGATGTTCGGAACCGGGCAATCCGCTCCGGACCTCAGTGGCCTCAACCTGACCATGCTCCCCTCCGGTGGCGCCGACTACATCGCGGTCCCGAACATCAATCCGGTTTGGTTCCCAGGCTTCACCAACAACCTGCTTCTCGGCGATGACATCGCGGTCCTGCAGACGCTGCCCTTCTCGTTCCCCTACAACGGCGGCCTCGAGACGAGCGTCTACGTCTCGTCGAACGGCTTCTTGACGATCGGCACGACCAACCCCGGCAGCGGCTGCTGCACGGGCAACGTCGCGGCGATGCTTGCCGGCGCGCCCCGCGTCAGCGGTTGGTGGGAAGACCTGAATCCAGCGGCAGGTGGTGCGGTTTTCGCGGACACCGATCCAGTCAGCGGTGACTTCGTCGTCACCTGGAACGGCGTGTTTGAATTCGGCACGACCAGCGCCAACACCTTCCAGATCGCATTGAGCCCGAGCGGCTCCATCACCTGGCGCTGGCAGACGGTCGGCGGCGCCTCTGGCCCCTACCTCGCGGGCTACTCGCGCGGCACCAACACAGCAGACCCGGGCCAGGCCGACCTGTCGGCCGTCAATGGTGCGATTGTCAGCAGCGTGGTGCAGCGTCCACTGCGGATCGCCGCGGCGGCGGGCTCGCGGCCCGGCGTCGGCACGACCTTCACCGTTGACGCCAGCGAGATTGCGCCAGCGCCGAACGGCGTGTTCGCGATCCTGCTGATCAGCACGGAGATCCCGGGCGGCATTCCGCTCGACTTGCTGGGCCTCACCGGCTGCACGGCCTACGTCCAGTTGCCTGAGATCGCGTCGTTCTTCAACCTGACGCTTGGGGCACCGACCGCGAGCTTCGCCACGCCCATCCCGGCCGACAACTCGATCCTCGGTGTCAGCCTGATGTCGCAGTTGGTCAGCGACGACCTCAACGCAAACGTCTTCGGCTACCGCGTGTCGAACGGCCTGCGCTGGAACTTCGGCATCTGAGCTGAGTCCAAGACAGCCGAAGACGCCGCCCGGGTTGCCACAACACGGCAACTCGGGCGGCGTCGTTTTGCGGGGCCCAAGAGGGTGGATGCGCGAGATGCGACCGCACCCGCGTCGTTGACGGTCGGACGCATCGAGGTACCGAGGACGCACGGGCACTCCCGCTCGGACCAGGAGTTGGCATGCTGCATCCTGCCAGTCCCACAGGGAACCTCCGTGCCCGTCGAAACGTCGCATGTTCCCTTGGATCCGGCATTCACGCCTGCTCCATCCCTCAAGGAACCCCCATGATTCGCAAGCTCCTCTCAACTGCCGTTGCCGCCACGTTGGCTGTGACGATTGCAGCCCAGGGCCCGTGTTTCGACACGAACTTTGGCCCGGTGCTGACTCTCGGTGACGACGAAATCACTGCGCCGATTCCGCTCGGCTTCACGTTCACCTTCGCCGGCACGGCCTTCACGGACGTCTCGGTCTGCGCGAACGGCTATCTGCTGCTCGGCGCGACCAACGTCGCGACCGCAGCCGGCGGCGACTATTCGCCGACCAACGCCGAGTTGCTCGCCAGCGCGCAGCCGCGCATCTGCCCGCTGTGGATGGACTACAACCCGATGTTGCCAGGCAGCGGCCAGGTGTTCATGGACACAGCAACGCCGGGACAGTTCACGCTGACGTGGTTCCGCGTCTACACCTACGGCACGACGATCCCGACCACGATGCAGATCAAGCTGGACGCGGGAAGTAACATCACCGTCACCTACGGCCAACTCGGCACGCCGTCCACGTTCCAAAACAACACGTCGATCATCGGCGCCAGCCCAGGCGCCGGTGCGGTGTCGAACGTGATCTCGCTGGCCACGCGCCCGCAAGTCGTTGCGTCGAACACCTTCGCTGACGTCATCCTGCGCACGCCAGGCCAGTTGCTGCCATACAGCAACACCAAGCTGCAGTTCACGCCGACGAGCCCGGGTTGGATCATCCAAGACGTAGCGTGCACGCCGAACGTCGCTTCGACGTTCACGGTCGGTCAGGGTTGCCCCAGCGCGCTCTCCCCGACGATCTACGAGGTGTTTACCGCCGCCAACCCGGTGGATCTCAACGGCCGCGATTTGACGTTCTTGCCCTCGGGCACGGACTACATCGCGCTGACGAGCGTCTCGCCGACCTGGTCGACCGCAGCGACGACGACGATCGCCGCAGGTGACGATACGTCCCACCTCATCACGCTGCCGTTCCCCTTCCCGTACAACGGCTTGCCCGAAACCTCGATCTACGTCTCGTCGAACGGCTTCCTCACCATCGGAGGCACGGATCCAGGCGCGCTCTGCTGCACCGGCGATCCGGTCGACCTCGTCGCTGGCCCGCCCATGCTCTCGGGTTTCTGGAATGACCTGAACCCCACGGCCGGCGGCTCGGTCGCCTACGGCGTCGACGCCGTCACCGGCGATTTCGTCGTGACCTGGAATGCTGTGCCCGAATACGGCACCGCCAACTTCAACACCTTCCAGATCGCACTGTCGGGGACTGGCCAGTTCACCTTCCGCTGGCAGACGCTGGTGCAAGGGGCGAGCTTCTTCTTGAGCGGCTATTCGAAGGGCGGCGGTTCACCTGACCCGGGCGCCACGGATCTGTCGACGGTCAACGGCGCCGTGGTTTCGGGCACCATCCGCCTGCCTCTGACACTGACGGTTCCCGTCGGCTCGGCCCCAACCCTCGGCGGCGCCTTCACTCTCGACACCAACAACATCGCGCCGCTGCCAAATGGCGTGTTCTCTATTCTTCTGATCAGCAACGAGATCCCGGGTGGCATTCCGCTCGACGCGCTGGGCCTCACGGGCTGCACGGCCTATGTGGTCCTGCCGGAAATGCTCTCGTTCTTCAACCTCACGCTCGGGGCCCCGACGACGAGCTACTTGATCAACATCCCGAACGCCGCGGCCTTCGCCGGCGTGACGCTGATGTCGCAGTCGGTCAGCGACGACCTCAATGCAAACGCATTCGGTTTCCGCGTGTCGAACGGCATCCGTTGGACGATCGGTCTCTGATGCAAGATTGACGGCGACCCTTTCGTCGCACGAACCGCCGAGGCGCTCCCCGCGAGCGCCTCGGCGGTTTTGTTTTGTGAACGGCGCGATTGTCACGAGTCTCGTGCCGTCCCTCGCCACTTCGGGGCGCACGCTCAGATCGTCGGATTGGTGACGCTGACGTTGAAGTACTTCGCGGCCGGGTGGTGGCAGATCACAGCAGAAGTGCTCTGCTCGGGGACGAGCTGGAACTCCTCGCTGAGTGTCACGCCGATGCGCGACGCATCGAGCAGGCGCAACAACTTCTCCTGGTCCTCGATGTTTGGGCAGGCCGGGTAGCCAAACGAGTAGCGACTGCCCTGGTAGCGCTGCTTGAACAACTCGTCGATGACCGTCGAGTCCTGGGCCGCAATGCCGAGTTGCTGACGCATGCGCTTGTGCCAGTATTCCGCCAACGCTTCCGCGCCTTCGACCGCGATGCCGTGGAAGTGCAGGTAGTCGTCGTAACGATCGGCCTTGAACAGACGATCGCTCTCGCGCGTCGCCACCGCGCCCATCGTGACGAGCGAAAAGCCGACGATGTCCGGCCCGTCGTTCTTTCGACGAAAGAAGTCCGCGAGACACAAGCGGCGCCCGCCCGGTTGGCGCGGGAAGTCGAACCTGCACAGTTCCTTGCCGTGGTCGTTGGGGGCCAGCACGACGAGGGAATTGCGCTCCGAGTAGCACGGCCACCAGCCGTAGACGACGCGCGGTTCGAGCGTCTTCTCCTCACGCACGCGCTTGAGCCAATCTCGGAAGCGCGGCTCGACATGAGCGGCTGCGAACTTGGCGTACTCCTCGTCCGTGCGCTTGCCTTGCTTGTATTGCCACTGCAGGCGGAACAACGCCTTCTTGTTGACGTACTGTAGGACCGTGCCGAGGTCGAGTTCTTCGGGGCCGACGATTTGTGGGCCCCAGAAGGGCGCCGGCGGCACGCGCTCGGCCCGTTCGACGCCACTGTCGGCATACTCGTGGAACGCGTGCTCGAGCAGCTTCTCCTTGTCGGCGCGCGTCAAGTAACGGCGATTCGTCGCGCGTTGCCGCGGCTCGACAGACTGGGTGACCGTCGCGACCTTCGTGCGGCCGGTCAACTCGTCCATGATGCGCAGTCCGGAGAAGGCGTCCTGGCCGTAGTAGACCGGGCCCGTCGTATACGCGGCGCTGAGGTCTTGTTCGACGTAGGCGCGATTGAGCGCAGCGCCACCGCAGATCACCGGCGTTGCGATGCCTCGCTGACTCATGATCTCCAGGCTCTCCTTCATCACGACCGTCGATTTCACGAGCAGGCCGCTCATGCCGATGGCCGTGGCATTCTCCGCCTTGGCCGCCTCGATGATCTGATCGACAGGCACCTTGATGCCGAGATTGACGACGCGATAGCCGTTGTTGCTGACGACGATGTCGACCAAGTTCTTGCCGATGTCGTGCACGTCGCCGCGCACCGTCGCGAGCACCATCGTGCCCTTGCCATCGCCCTCGAGCTTCTCCATGAACTTCTGCAAGTAGGCAACCGCGGCCTTCATCGCCTCGGCGCTCTGGAGCACGAAGGGCAGCTGCATCTCGCCGCTGCCGAAGAGGTCACCGACCACCTTCATGCCGTCGAGCAGGATCTCGTTGATGATCTCGAGCGGCTTGTGCTTCTGCATTGCCTCGTCGAGGTGCTTTTCGATCCCGAGCTTGTTGCCGTCGATGATGCGCTGCTTGAGCCGCTCCTCGACTGGCATCGACATCTCGTCCTTGCCCTTGCCGAAGTCGATCTTCTTGCTGCCCGAGAAGCGAGCGATGAACTGGAACAGCGGGTCGTAGCCCTCGCGGCGCCGATCGTAGATCAGATCGAGCGTGACCTCGCGGTCCCCAGGCTCGAGCTTGGCGAGCGGGACGATCTTGCTCGCGTGCACGATGGCCGAATCGAGGCCATGCCGGATCGCTTCGGCTAGGTAGACCGAATTGAGGATCTGCCGGGCATAGGGGTCGAGGCCGAAGCTGATGTTGGACAAGCCGAGGATCGTGCGAACGCCCGGGATGTTCTGCTTGATGAGCTTGATGCCCTCGAGCGTCTGGCTACCCGCGTCGCGCGACGCCTCGTCGCCCGAGCCGATCGTGAACGTCAGCGGGTCGAAGATCAGGTCCTGCGGCTTCATGCCGTGACGGTGAACGACGATGTCGTGAATGCGCTTGGCGACTTCGAGCTTCCGCTGCGCGGTCTTGGCCATGCCTTCTTCGTCGATCGTCAGAGCGACGAACATCGCGCCGTAGCGGACAGCCAGCCTGCACAGCGCGTCAGCACGGCCTTCGCCGTCTTCGAGGTTGATCGAATTGATGATCGCGCGGCCGGGCGTGACCTTCAGCGCGGCCTCGACGACATCGAGCTGGGTGCTGTCGATCATGACCGGCGCGGTGACCTTCTGAACCAGCGGTCGCAGCAGGCCCGTCATGTCTGCGATCTCGTCGCGGCCGACATAGGCGGTGCAGACGTCGAGCACGTGCGCGCCCTCGTGCGTCTGCTCCTTGGCGACCTGCAACATGCCTTCGATGTCCTGCGCCAGCATCAGCTCGCGAAACTTTTTGCTGCCGTTCGCATTGGTCCGCTCGCCGATCAGCAACGGGCCAGAGTCTTGGGACAGCGGCACCGAATGGAACAGGCTCGCCACCTGCGGCAGGTAATCCCGCGGCCGCTCGACGGGGACCAGGCCCAAGACCGCCTTGGCGACCGCCGCGACGTGCTCCGGCGTCGTGCCGCAACAACCACCGACGATGCCGACGCCAAACTCGCGCACGAAGCGCGCGTGGTATTGGCCCAGTTCTTCCGGGGTCAGGTCGTAAACCGCGACGCCGCCGACGTTGCGTGGCAATCCCGCATTGGGCATCACCATGACCGGGCGCGTCGAGTGCTTGCCGAGGTGACGCACCGACTCCTGCATGAGATCCGGCCCAGTCGCGCAGTTGATGCCAACCACATCGACCGGCAAGTGCTCCAGGGTCGTGAGCGCCGCGCCGACATCGCTGCCGACGAGCATCGTGCCCGTCGTTTCGATCGTCACCGTGCAGAAGATCGGCACTTCGCGTCCGACCTCGGCCATCGCGTCGCGCGCTGCCAGGATCGAGAGTTTCACCTGCAATAGGTCCTGGCAGGTCTCGATGTTGAGGCAATCGGCGCCGCCGACGATCAGGCCCTTCGCGAACGTGCGGTAGGCCTGATACAGCTCCTCGCCGGAGATATGCCCAAGGGTGGCCAGCCGCGTCCCCGGTCCGATCGAGCCGGAGACGAAGCGGGGATGGTCCTTCGTGCTGAATCGGTCCGCGACTCGACGCGCGAGCGCTGCACCCATTTTGTTGAGCTCAAACGACTCCTGGCCGAGGTCGAACTCCGCGAGCACATAAGGCTGGCCGCCAAAGGTGTTGGTCTCGACGACGTCCGCGCCCGCTGCGAAGTAGGCGGCGTGGATGCTCTCGATCACATCGGGCCGCGTGCGGACGAGAATCTCGTTGCAGCCTTCTTTGCCGTCGAAGTCCTCCAGCTTCAGCGAGGCGCGCTGAATCATCGTGCCCATGCCACCGTCGAAGACGAGGGCCCTGCTCTTGAGGGTCCGGAGGATGGGGAAGCGCTCCTGGCGTTCCAGAGGGTCGAATACGGAGCTCATGAAATGGCGCGGAAGCATAGCTTCACAGCCGATCAGGGGCGGGCCATTCGGAATAGATGACAGAGAGAGCCTCGTCCCATCCTTGCCATCAGCGCGACGCAGGTCTTGGTCTGGGTCCGGGCCTCGCTACGCTCCGATGCGCGTCTTGGACGCATCCATTCCCATGAACCAACCCAAAATCCTCGCCGCCGCCGCGGCCGTGCTGTTCGCGAGCGCTCTGCCCGCGCAACTGGCAAAGGGCTCGATTGCCCCGTCCTTCGAGATCCAGAAGGCGTGGAACGACGGCCCGACCAAGTTCGACGAGCTCGACGGCAAGCTCGTCATGCTCGATTTCGCGCAGACCTGGTGAGGCCCCTGCAAGGCAGCCGTCCCGCACCTGAACTCTCTCTACGAGAAGTTCAAGGATCGGGGGCTGCTGCTCATCGGCGTGTCCGATGAGAACGAAAAGCTGATCGAGGAGACCTTCATCACGAAGCTCGGCGCGAAGTATCCGTTCATCACCGCCAAGGGGGTGAACGAGCTCTACGCCATCGGCTTCTTCCCGAGCATCTACTGCATCGCACCGGACGGCACCGTTCTGACCGTGCCCAAGGATCGCGAGCCCGCAGAGAGCTTCATCGAGGAGCAGCTCAAGAACGTGGTGCTCGGCCCCAAACTGCCAGCCGACGCCAAGTACGATGTGCTGCGCTCGTTGTGGGCGAAGAAAGAGCACAAGAAGCTCCAGGATCACCTCGGCAAGGCGATGCAGGCTCCTGATCTCGACGCCGAGACGAAGGCGGTCTACGAAACCCAACAGGCCGATCTGCAAAAGCGTCTCGACCGTCAGGTCGCGCGCGTTGCCGAGCTCGGCAAGGGGCCGGACTATGGCTCGGCCGAGAAGGCGCTCCTCCGGATGCAGAAGGAATGGGCTGGTCTTGCGCCCGCCGATTCCGCCAAGGCCGAGCTCGATCGCTTCGCCAAGGACGAACGCATCCAAGACGAACTCGCCGCGCAGAAGGCGCTCGACAAGGTGATCGCCAAGTTCGACCCCACAAGGCTCGCGCAACGCCGCAAGCTTGCTGAGGAGCTCGACAAGTTTGCGAACACCAAGAAGTGGTCCGGCTCGCAGGCCGCGCAGAAGGCGGCCGCGATGCGCGACGACCTCAAGGGCAAGTAGGAGCTTTGACCGGCGGCGGCGCGACATGCGCCCGCCGCCGCTGCCCGCTCGAGGGCCCGATCAGCGGCCCGCTCAGCTGCCCGCTCAGAGGCCGATCGACATCGCCGCAGCATCCGAAGCTGCAACGCCCAGCGCGTTCACCGGGTCGAACACGAAGCCTTGGGTGTAGAGCTGCAGCCCGAAGAACACGAAGTCGTTCGGGATCGAGAGCGGATACGGAACGCCGCCGATCCCAAACGCGAACAGCTGCAAGGCGTCATCGCTGACGCGCGCCGAACAGCCGGGCGCGCCAAATGGCGTCAACTCGAGCGGCAGCGTGCCGAATGTCGCCGAGGTCACGTTGCTCGAACCGATCAGCAGCAGCGCGAGCGCAGGGTTGGGCACGTTGCCCAGAGTCACCGTCGTCGTGCGCCCCAGCCTCGGCAATGAGTCCACGGTGTTCGTGGCGATGCCCACCGAGTTGGCGCAGCCCGCGCCAAAAGTCTGGTAGCTCGGGCCGACTCCGGCGACGTCGGCAAACGACAAGCCGACGAGCAGATTGTCGATGTTGATGAAGCCGGTGAACTCGGTCGACTGGCGCAGCGCCAATCCGACCATGAAGCTGTTCAGCAGCGTTCCCGTATGCGCCACGGACGGCGATGCTTGCGACGTCGGGTCGACCCACAGCTCCGACAATCCCGTGGTCGCGTTCCAGTTGAACACGACGAAGTACTCGGTGTCGAACAACAGGTCCTGCGGCCAGTTCGCGCCAAGCGACAGGTTGGTGCCATCGGCGTGGATCGCGAGGCGGAAGTTGCCTGCTGCGCCCGGCGCGCGGATGCCGGTGCGCGCGCGGAAGCCGGTGGTCGCGTCCTTGAAGTGAATGAAGTAGAGACCGTTGGTCGTTGTGATGGCGGTCGTTGCCGGCACGCGCATGCGGAAGCCGCACCACAAAGTCTGAGTCAGTGGATAGGGAGTCCACGGACGGTTGATGTCCTCGCCGGCGCCGATGCCCTAGTTGAGGACTGCGAACTCGCCTTGTGACCAGATCTGCTTCTGGCCGCCAGAGCTATGGGCAAACCAACCATTGAAGGTCAGCGCGTTGGTGTAGTTGAAGTCGTCGCGGAGGATCAGTTGCGCCGTTGCAGAGGCGGCGAACAACAGGATGGATGCTGCGAGTTGGAGAGTGCGCATGGGGAACTTGGGCTGCGCAGGATAGCGACTCCTCTCGCACGCGCCCGGGTCCAACCTCGTCCGTTCGCTCTGCCGCAAGCACGATCACCGCATCGACGGCAGTTGCTCGAAGCCCTTGCTCGCGAACCACTCCTCGAACCGGTGCGCGCCCAAGTCTGTGCGAAGGCTCGCAAACGCCTCCTCCGCCGCGACCCGATCGACACAATTCACGACGGCGAATCCCCTGGACCCGTCGAGCCGGCCGATCAACAGCGCTTCACGGCGGCCGTCGATCGCGGCGAGCATCTGCGCGAAGTCATCGGCAACGAGCAGCGCGTAGCCGCGGATGGTTTCGCCGAGCTCCTGCGTGCGGCCTGCCGCCTTGTCGGCATCCTCGCGCGCAAGCTCAGCAGCAAGGAACTGCGGCAACGCGGCGTCCGTGCGCAGCGCGTGACACTCGATCGTGAACACACCCGCCTGCACCGCCGGATCGGTCGAGGCCCACTGCTGCGCCGTCGTGACATCATCTGTCGCCAGCACGAACAACCCGCGCAGTGATGCATCGCTCCTCTGCTTGCCAAATGGTCCGGCCATCAGCAGCCGACCTTCACGCGCAAGCCGGTTCATGTTCGCGAAGTGACCCGCGAACGCCGCTGCCTGCGCGTCCTTCGACAGGTCCTTCGCCGGTCCGGTCTTCAGGTAGACCAGCGTGTACTCACGTTGCTGCGCTTTGGTCCGGAGCAAGCCGCACGAGGTCGGGGCGGCGATGACGAACAAGGCAAGCACAAGAAGGCAAGCGCGCATCCAGCGCAGCATGCCGACAAGGGCGAGCACATTCACTGCACGCAGCGCGAGAACTCAGAGCCGCCGATCCAGCGGTGCGGCCATCGGCAATATTGTCCGCTCGCGGGCCGACTGCTGCTCAGCGCAGGCTTTCGATGCGGCCCGCGGCGTCGACGATCTGCGTGATGCGCAACCCGTAGGTGTCGTCCACCAACACGACCTCGCCGCGCGCGACGAGCTTGCCGTTGACGCGCAGGTCGACCGGCTCCTCGGCCTTCTTGTCGAGCGCGACGACGCTGCCTGGCACGAGCTTGAGGACCTCCTCGAGGCTCATCTGAGCGCGGCCCACTTCGACGGAGATTGGGATCTCGACGTCGAGCAGCAGATCGAGGTTGCGCGAGTCGCCCTTCACGCCCGGGCCGAGTTGGCCGAACGCAACGGGTTGGACCGCCGCGGCGACGGCTTCGACCGATGCGCGAGCGCGCTCGCTGGCGGCTTCCCATGCATCCATCGGATTGTTCGTCGAATCGGTCATGCGCTACTCATCCATGACATCGGCCACTTGCACGGCCAACCTGTTGCCGATCCGACCGATCTGGCCGAGGAACTTGGGTTTGCCCATGACCGGCACCACTGCTGGGCTGCCGAACCGCGTCTCGAGCGGAATCACGTCGCCGCTCTGCAGGTCGAGCAACTGCCGCAGCGTGATCCGCGCCCCGCCCAGTTCCACGGCGAGGTCGAGAGGCACGCTCCGGACGGTCCGAGCGACTCTGTCCTTCATTGCGCCAGGCTCCATCCGCGTGACGCTGTCCTTCGCGAACTTCTCCAAGAAGGGTTCGATCGCCTGGAATGGAATCATCAGGCGCAGGTCGCCGATCAAGAACTCACCGGACACCTGGAAGTGCACCGAGAGCACCACGTCCTGCGACGGAAGGGTCTGCGCCATGGATGGATTGCAGAATCGACTCTCGATCGACCACTGCAACTTCACGACGTCTTCGAGACTCTCGACGATGCGGTCGAGGCAGGGGCCCATCAACGCATCGGCGACGGTGTACTCCGCCTGCGTGAAGTCCTTCGGCACGCGCGCAACGCGGCCAGAACCGCCGAGGATGCGATCGACGGCGCCGTAGAGCAGGCTGGTGCTTCCGGTCAACAGGACCGGAGTCTTGAGCGGCTCCATCCCGACGACATACATGGCAACTGGACCCGGCAACTGCTCGAGCCATGTGCCGAAGCGCTGTTGCTCGACCGCGACGCAGTCACAACGCGCGTCGATTCGCAACTTGTCAGAGATCGTCGCCGAGAGCAGCTTCGCGGCGCTCTCGAAGTAACGCTGCATCCCGCGCAGCTGTTCCCGAGCCAGACGGTTGGGCTTCAGCAGGTCGACCTCTCGACATCGTTCGTCCGCGGGCGCTTCGGGCGCGCTCGCCGAAGATCGCACTTCGTCGACTGCTCCGCTGCGGAACATGTCGAGCAGCGCGTCGATCTCTTCGTTGCTGAGGATGTCGTTCACTTTGGTCACCGCGCCATCACTGGAACATGTAGTCGCACCAGTTCACGAGGTTGACAGTCGCCACCTTCTCGTGGCCCTCGGAGACAAAGAGGATCGCGTCGAGCGTCTCGATCAACGACTTGGCGAGGATCCGCTTGCCGCTCGGTGACTGCAACTCTTGCGCAGTCATGCCGCACATCAGCTCCGTCACCTGCGAACGCGCGCGGCCCCAGCCATGCTTGATCGCCTCGAACGCAGCGTCCTTCCGGTCCTCGCGCACCGAATACTCGAAGGTGAACGAGATGCTGGCGTAGGTCTTGCCGGTCTCAGCGCGTGGGTTGAAGCGGAACTCGAGCTTGTCCGGGTGCTCGATCTGCTCTGTCGCCAGCACGACAACGGGGGCCTTGAGCTCAACGGTCTTTGGCGGAACGGCAAAGACGACGCCCGCGCCACCAAGCGCAGCGCCGATCGCGACGAGCAGCACGGGCGGCAGCCGCTTCTTCTTCTTGCCGTCCTCGGCCTTGCCGTCTGCTTCCTTCTTCTTGTCGTCAGTCACTGTGATCGCTCCCTACCAACGGTCTTTCCGGCGTCTATCGACGCAGGAAGGCGCGGGTGTCGAGAAAAAGTTCACTTCTTCGGAGTCGCCGCTGGCGTCGGCTCCTTGGTCACTTTGAGGCGCTTCTGCATGACGTCGCGGACGAGCGCCGTCGGCATCACGCCCAGGATCTCGTCGACATCGTCCTTGCTCATGAACTCGAGCAGCTTGAGGACCTCGACCTGTCCAGCGTCGGTCTTCCATTGGTCGGTGATGATCTCCACCGCCTTCGTGGGCTCGAAGTTCGCGAGATGCTGCGCGTTGCGTTTCAGGCCGGCGACTTCATCGTTGCGAACCAGCTTGATCTGGTCCTGGAACTGCTCGATCCGCTCATCGAGCCTGCGATGCATGCCCTCGACCTCGGCGCGCTCCTTGCCGACTTCGGTCTGGCGACGTGCGAGATCCTCGCTGAACTCACGCAGCTCCTGCTCTTTGATCTCGACCGCCTTCGTGCGGCGCTCGATCTCTGCAAGCCCATCCTGCACGCGCTTCCACGCGGCATTGAGCTGCTCCGGCGTCACGCCGGCAGGCAGGCCTTCAAATCGAAACAACGCGCCGGGCTGGTAGCGAACGCCTGGCTCGTGCTGCAGCTCCTTGCCGACGTGCGCGAAATCGCGCTCGGGCATCGAAGTCGGCTTGGTCTCCGCGGCGGGCGCCGGGGCGTGACCTGCGGGGTCTTGCGCAGCTTGCTGGCCGTGGTCGGCCTTCGCCGGATCCGCGCCATGGCCTTCGGCTGGAGCCTCCTCGCCATGGCCGCCGCTCTTCTTCTCCTCTTTCGAGAACAGCGACTTGCCGGGCTTCGGCAGTGGCAGCTTCTTCGGATCCTGCGGATTGGCTGTGTGGGTGCCGTCGAGCGCCGATGCGGCGGCGTCCGCGCTCGCCTCGGTCGCAGCATCGTGCGAAGCGCCATGCGTTGCGTCCTTGGCGCCATCGGCCGCGACGTTCGCGTCCTTTGCCTCGCCGTCACCACCCGCGGGCGTTTCGGCCGGAGCCGGGAACATCGAGTTCAGCAGTGGAATGTTCGCGACACCTTCGTGGTTCCATCGACCCGTGGCCACGAGTCCACCGGCCAACGCGCCTACGAACAACCCGACGCCTGCGATCCCGTTGACAATCAGACTCTTCATCTCGGCTCCTCCACCCGCGCGGGCGCCGGAGTCCGGCCGCGCGCGAGCTCTTCGAGTTCGTGCTGTTCTTTCTTCTCGCTCTCACGCACCCATCCTTCACGCTGCTTGTCGCGCAGCATGTCGAGAGTGCGTTCGTCGCGACGCCGTTCGACCCAGTCGCCACGCGCGCGATCGAGTTGTGCATGCGCCGCACGCAACTCGTTCTGCACCCGCAGTCGATGGCGCGCCAGTCCTTTGGCTAGGGCGCGAGCAAGCGGCGCAGCGGCATCGCCGCCAACGCCAAGGCGCTCGCATTCCGAGAGTCCGGCGGTCGCGGCCTGCAGGCGCTGCTCGGCGCCCGAGACGACGCCCATCGCCGTCGCGAGATCGCGACGCGCGGCGCGCTCCAACTGCTCGCGCAGTCTGAGCAAGCCCGCCAACCGGAAACGGAAACGACGCATGATCCCGTCTATCGGCCATGCCATGGGATCTTGTGGAGCCGAACTCGCGGGAACGGCAGGCGGCCTTTGCCCATCGCCACTGGCCCTGCCGCAATAGGCCCGGGCTTGGGCATTTTGCCGTCGCCAAACCCGACGGTCCGGGTGGCCTCTGCCGTTTCGCCTCAGATGCCGGCGATCTGCTGCATGCGCTTTTGCGTGTCGGCGGCGGGCCGCGACGAGGCGCCGTGGAACAACAGGTCCTCGATCTGCGGCAGACGCGCAATCGCTTGGTCGAGCAGTGGATCGCCGCCCTTCTTGTAGGCGCCGACCGTGACCAGGTCCTTGTTCTCTTCGTAGTGCGCGAGCCACTCGCGCACCTTCTTGGCGCGCGCTTGATGCTCCTTGGTCGTGACCTTGGGCATCAGACGGCTGATCGAAGCCAGCACGTCGACAGCCGGGAATCGGCCGCGCTCCGCAAGCTTGCGCGACAGCACGATGTGACCGTCCAGGTAGCCGCGCAATGCGTCGGACACCGGCTCGTTCATGTCGTCACCATCGACGAGCACCGTCAGCAAACCCGTGATCGAACCGCGACCGTCGTTGCCCAGACGCTCCACGAGCTGGGGCATCTTGGCGAACAACGACGGCGGGTATCCGCGCAGCGTCGGCGGCTCGCCGGCCGCGAGGCCGACTTCGCGCGCTGCCATCGCAAATCGCGTCACGCTGTCCATCAAGAACAAGACGTCCAGCCCTTGTTCGCGGAATGCCTCGGCGATCGTGACCGCCACCAGCGGCGCCTTCAGTCGCAGCATCGGCGCTTGATCCGAAGTGCAAGCAATGACGACCGACTTTGCCATGCCCTCGCGGCCGAGCGCTTCGGTGAGGAACTCGCCCACTTCGCGCCCACGCTCGCCGATCATCGCAATCACGTTGACCTGCGCGGCGTCGCTCTTCGCGATCGTTCCCATCAAGGTCGACTTGCCCACGCCTGATCCGGCGAAGATCCCGACGCGCTGCCCCTTGCCGCATGTCGTGAAGCCATCGATTGCCGCCACGCCGGTGATCAGCGGCTCGTGGATCGGGGAGCGTTCGAGTGGCGCAGGCGCAGCGCCTGAGATCGAACGCGTCGGCGCGTCGAGCGGCGGTCCGCCGTCGATCGGGCGACCGAGCGCATCGAGCACGCGGCCGAGCAATGACGCTCCGACCGGCACCTGCAGCGTGCGATGGTCGTTGCGAACGAGATCCCACGGCGCGACGCCTTGATTGGCGCCAAGAGCGAGCACGACGGCCTCCCCGGCGTCAAAACCAACGACCTCGGCGGGGATCTCCTCGCGACCGCCTTGCGGATGGATCGTGCACACGTCACCGATCGCGGCGCGCAGGCCGGTGACCCGGATCGCGATGCCGGAGATCGCCTTCACCCGACCCTCGGCGACCATGCGATTTTGCGCACGACCCGCGTCAAGGGCAGCCAACAGATGCGGCGGCAATGGGGCGCGCGGGCTCACGGCATCCCGCCATGCGCGGCATTGCGAACTGCTGCGGCCACGCGTTCGAAGGTCTCGCGCGGGTCGTAGCGCAGCTTGCCAGCTTCGGTCGACGCACGGACTTCGCCGCGGCCGAGCGATGCGTCGGCGACGAACTTCGATTTTGCGACGGCATCGGCAAGATCAGGCATCGCGGCGAGCTGCCTGCTGACGAGCGCGTGATCTTCTGGATGTAGCTTCACGACGAGATCGCTGTCGTTGGCGCCATGAACGCAGTCGCGCAGGCAATGAACAACGGCCTCGGTCGGATCCGTCGCGCCGCGATCGAGCGCGTCGCCGACGATCTCGCGGGCGACGGCAAGGCCCAATTCGACGACGAGGGCCGAAAGCTCTTCAGCCCGTTGTGCCACCATCGCGTGCGACTGCTGCGTCGCGCGCAAGACGGCCTGGGCAATGCCCTGCATCGCCTTCAATTCAGCATCGCGGCGATTCTTCTGCTCGCCCAGCGACACGAGCCACTTGACCTTGCCAGCCGTCGCTTCGTCCGCAAGCAGCGAACGCGACAGCGTGCGCACTCCGAGGAGCGGGGCTTCGAGCGCGATCGCGTTGCGTCCGGTTGCCATGACGTTCTTAGACGAGTTGTTCCGCACCCGCGCCAACTTGGATGTCGCCCTTGTCGACCATGTCGCGAATCAGCTTCAGGATCTCGTTCTGCGCGGCAGTGACCTCGGAGAGCGGCGTCGGACCAAGCGAGTCACGCTCCTCGCGAACCATGTCGGCGGCGCGCTTGCTGAGGTTGCCGAGGATGCACTGCTCCACGCTCGGGATTGCGGCCTTCAATGCGACGGCGAGGTTTCGAGAATCGACTGCGGCCAGGATCTTCTGCATCGCCTTCTTGTCCAGCTTCTGGATGTCGTCGAAGGTGAACATCTCGTCTCGGATCGCAGCGGCCATCGGCGCGTCGGCGCCCTCGATCTTCTCGAGGATCGCCTTCTCGCCGCCGCCCATGTTGTTGAGGATCTGCGCCGCCGCCTTGACCCATGCCTTGGGCTCGGCGCGCAGCGTGGTGAGGCCGAGGTCCTTGACCTTCTTGCGCATCACCTCGAGCACGCGCTGCACGACCTCTGGCGGGGTGCGGTCGAGATTGGCGACGCGCTGGATCAGGTCCGCGCGCATGTCCTCTTCGAGAAAGCGCAGGACTTCGCCGCCCTTCTTCCGGTCCAAGTGCGCCATGAACACCGCCGCGATCTGCGGGTGCTCCTCGGTCAGCAGGTTGGCGAGGTCCTCGGCGGTCAGCGCCTCGAACATCGCAAACGGCTTCTTGGCGAGAATGTCGTTGTTCGCCCGCTTGGTCACGTCGGCGCCGCGGCCTTCGCCGAACGCCTTCACCAGCACGCTTTGCATCGCGCCGCCAACGTCGCCGATCGCGATGTCGTCCTGGCGCATGCGCTGCACGGCGTTGTCGTAGGACTTGCGAATGCTGTCACGGTCGATGCTGAGTTCCTGCAACTCCTGCATCGCGCGCGTGATCCGGTCGACCGCGTCGTCGGAGAGATGCCGCAGCACCTTTGCCGAGAGTTCCTGATCGATAGACAGCAACAACGTCGCGATCGCCCGGTCCGGGGTCTGCGATCTGGCGTCCTTCTTGTTCGGGGTTGCGGGCATGACAGATCAGGCCTTTTGCTCCGCAAGCCAGCTCTCGAGCATCTTCGCGAGCGCGGCGGGGTCATTGACGATCGTGCGTTCGATCTCGCGGCGCATCCGCTTCTGCTGTTCCTCAGGCGGCAACTTCGACTCGTCGACCGTCGACACGGCCAAGCTCTGCTCCGCGGACGCAACGGCTGCCCGCGCACCCTGCGGCTTCAGCATGCTCTTCAAGAACATGATGACGAGCACGACGCCGACGAGCTGGCCGATGGTCGGCCCCCACTGCTTGGCGGTGTCGGCAAAGGTCGGTCCGCTCTCGACGACGATCGGTTCTTCTGGCGCGAAGTCGCCGGCCATCGAGCTGAACGCGACGTCCTGGTCACGCGCAGGATCCCAGCCAACGATCGACTTCACGACGTTGACGAGGTTCTGCTTGTCGAAGCCGGGCAGTTGTTCGAGTGCGCGATCGTAGATCAGCGCGACGGACAGGCGCTTGACCTCAGGCGCGAGCTTGCCGCTGCGGCGCTCGCCGATGTCGGACATGTAGGTCCGATCGCGCGTCTCCTTCTTGGTCGAGTTCGCCGTGCGCGGCTGCGTGCCCACGTTGCTCGGCGTCGCGACGCTCGGGTCGCCAGCCGCGGTCGAACTGCTCTCGCTGTTGTCGCTGGTGTCCTTCGTCATGCTGTCGCTCATCACGATCGGCTCGGGCGACAGAACCCGCTGGCTGGTGATCTCCCATTGCGGGTCGAGTTCGACACCGACGGTGACCTTGATCTTGCCGGGATGAATAGCGTCCAGGGCATCCTGGGCCTTGGCGGTCCGTTCGGCCGCCAGACGACGTTCCATCGCGAGAAACTCGGCCGAGCCGCCGCCTGCCTCGCGATCGGGGTCGTAACGCCAGCGCTGCGCGGGATTGGCGGCGTCGAAGACCTCGACGTTCGTCATCGGGATTCCCAACTGCGAAGAAGCGAGCGACGACGCGCTGCGGGCCACAGCTTCGAACGATGCCTCGGGGCGCAGACGCAGCGCGACGGTGGCCTGCGGCGCGGTCTCGTTGTCGCGGTCGCGGAAGACCGAGCGCTTGGGCTTGCTCGCCGTGACGGTCGCGCCTTGCACGCCGGCGAGCGCGGCGATCGCCGACTCGGCTTGGGCACGGGTCGCGGCTTCGAGCTTGAAGCGCTTGGTGTCGGAATCTTCGACGAGGCTGGAGTCGAGCAGGCTGCGCTGGCTCTTGTCGAGCAAGCCGCCTTCGATCAGCGCGTTGCGCGCCATACCGTAGTGAGTGCGATCGACGAGAAGGCCGCGGCCCGTTTCGTCGGGAATCGTCGGGACGCCGGCCTGGCTCAACACGCGCTTGGCATTGCGCATGTCTTCGCTGGTCGCAGGCTCGAGCACGGTGACGTAGCTCGGCTGACCTGCGAACCAGAGGATCGCGGACAGGCCGACGACGGCAGCGAGCATCACGGAAGCGACGATCAGACGTTGGCCGCCGTCGAGACGGGACCAGATGCCCGACAAGTTCTTCTGGAGTTCGGTCAGGAATTGACGCATGGCTCAGACCACCGATCGCGACAGCTTTTCCCAGGCGTCGACGAGGCGATTGCGCACCTCGAGCACGAAGTTGAACGCAACTTCGCTCTTCGCCATCGACGACATCACGTCGTGCAGCGCGACGGGCTCGCCCATGGCAAGCGCTTCCGTCTTCTGCCCGACGTCCGATTGCAGCGAGTCGACGCGCTCGAGCGCGTCGGCGAGCACGCCGCCGAACGCGTTCTTCTGCGCGCCAGCGGCCGGAGCGGTTTCGCCGCTCTGCGGCTTCGGTTCCTGCACGCCGATCCCGCGCGAGCCAAGCAGGCTCGCGTAGGTCCCGCGCATCGCAGGTCCCGTTCCGCCTTCGATTCCCATGCTGCTCATCGGTGTTCCTCAGCGTTCGCGGCGCCTTACGACGGCCGCATGTTGTTCAACGTGTTCTGCAACATCGAGCGGTAGCTGCGCATCGACGCCAGATTGGCCTCGAAGCTGCGCTCGATGACAGACAGGTCGACGAGTTCTTGGAAGACGTCGACATTGCTACGCATCACCCACCCATCCTTGTCCGCGTCAGGATGGCCTGGGTCGCGAAAGGTCGGGAACGGCGTCTTGTTGTCTTCGACGACGGCCTTCACCGTCACGCCAGCCGCGACCTGTTGGCCGCCCGGCGTCGACTTTGCCGACTGCACGCGATCGAGCACTTCCTGGAACACGACCGACTTGCGACGGTAGGGCTCGTTTTGCGAGTTGCCCGTGCGGTGCATGTTGCCGAGGTTGGCAGCGACGATCTCCGATCGCATCATCTCGGCGCGAAGTCCCGCCGCCGCGATGTCGAAGCCTTGAAACGCGCCCTTTACTGGATCCGCCATGACTCGCCTCACCTGCCGAAGATGGCCTTGTTGAGCGTGCCGAAGTAACCGCCCATCCGCCGCGTGGCGAATTCATGGAGCAGCTTGGTCTTGTCGAGCAGCGCAGCCTCTTCCACGAGCGACACGTTGTTCATGCCTGGCGCGCCAGAAGTGTCCCGCGTCACCGTGACTTTCGCATCGACGACGGGAGCCCCCGTCTCCATGTGCTTCTTGAGCTGTTCCTCGAACCGGACCTCCTGGCGCTTGAAGCCAGGCACGTTCTGGTTCGCGATGTTGTGAAGCGAAGCCTTCGCGCGCGCATCGAGCGCGTCGATCAGCTTTCTCGTAAACGCGGTGTCGCGATCGAAGTCGATCATGGTTCCTCTGCCTGCAAACACGACATCGGCAGTGCGCGGATCCCGCCTTGAGGACGGGAGTTCCGGATTCCGTGGCAAAACGCGCTCAAGCCGCGGCGCGATCTGTCGGAGCCCGGCGCACAAAGGATTGCCACGCGCCTTTTGCCAGACGGCAAGCGCCGCGTCGGTCAGCCGACGACCAGCGTTGGCTTCTTCGACACCAAGATGCTGACCGCCTCTGGCTTCTGCACTGCGGCGGACGCCGTCCCCGTGGCCATCGCTTCGATCGCCTCGGCCGCGGCATCCCAAGAGAAGGTCGCACGCACGGACGACGCTTCTGCCATCGCCGCCTGACGCAGCGCTGGCAATTGTTGCAGGCACTGCACGAGCAGGCCGCTCGCCGCCTCGGCGTCCGGCTCCAGGAGCCAAGGCTGGCCCTGGTGCGCGCCAGGAAGTTCGATGCTCCGACGGATCGCTGGGATGCCGACGCAGCCCGGACCAACCGCGAAGTCATCCGTCGAGCCGCCGCGGGTCACGAGGACTGGCACTCCGGCAGCGCGCGCTTCGAGCACCGGCAAGCCGAAGCCTTCGCCGCGATACGGATGCACGAGCAAGTCCGCGGCGCGATAGATCGACGCGAGCTGTGCGCGCGAATAGTCGCCGTCGAGGATGCGCACCGGCGGCGCGCCAGGAGTGGCGGCGAGTCTGCGCGCGAGTTCTTCCATGTGAAAGCCCGCGTAGTGGTGGTCGTGGCCGATGGCCTTGAGGCACAGCGCGAACTTGACGCCACGACGCGAGGCTTCGAGGGCCATGCGCAGCAGCACGTCGAATCCCTTGCGGAACACCATGCCGCCCACGAACAGCACCATCGGCAACTCGCCCTTCCACGCAACGAGCTCTGCGTCAGGCTCTGCGCCTTCGTGAAACACCGCGCCATCGACGCCATGCGGAATGCGGACGATGCGAGCGCTGTCGCAGCCGGCGGCCGCGATCGTGCGCTCGACATGCTGGCTGTGCACCACGACGCGGTCCGCTTCGCTTGCGACGAGCGGAACAAGGTCGGTTGGCAGCGCGCCATACTCCCAGTCGATGCGGGCAGCGAAGGAGCGACACGACGGACGCTGCACACGCGGCGGCCATCCGGTCGATAGCCACAGGTCAACCTCGCCAGGGTCGCGCGCGAAGAACGGATCGAGGCCCGGCGCGCGTTCACGGAACGCGGCCAAGTCATGACGGAACGGGCCGCTCGGGACGAGCTTGAGTTCGACGTTGGCGCGACGTGCGAGCGCGCGTGCGGTGTCGATGCTCAGCTCCGACGAGGACGAGAGTTCGAAGAACGGCGCCTCGAGCACGACGACGGGCCGAGTGCGCGGCCTGGCCATCGGCCTTGGCGGCGCTGACGGTCGATCGGCAGAAAGCTCCGACAGCGCGTGCGAGCGCGCGCGCATGCCGATGACCTTGGCCTTCTCGGCATCGACCAGCGCGTGCTTCAACGCAGCGACGACATTGGCGAGATCGGGCTCGCACCATGGCAGCCCATCGGGGCCGCGCGTGATCGCGCCGCCGACCGGAACGCAAACGCCTGGTGCCGCGAGCGCGGCAGCCGTCGCGTTCCATCGCGTTGCCACCACGGGGCGGCCCGATGCCAGCAACTGGGCCAACGCGTCGCCGGCGCAGAGTCGGCGAATCGGATGCAGCACCGCAGCGCAATCGGCCGCGTGCGAAGGCGACAGTGCACCGAGCACGAACTCGATCCGCGCCAGTGCGTCGACGCCGCCGACTTCTTCGGCAAGCGCAGCGAGGCGGATCGCGCCGAGGTTGGCCGACTCGGGCAGCACGATGCGCAGCATGCGGTCATGCCCGCGAGTCGCGGCGAGGAAGGCTCGGATCGCGACGTCGGTGCCCGCCGATGGATCGTCCGAACCGACGTGCAGCACTGGTCCGTGTGCCGGAGGCGAGGGCAGTTCGGCCCAAGCTTCGAGTTCTTCGAGGTCGCCGCAGATCGCCGGATCCTCAGTGCCGGCCCAGCGCAGTTCTGCTTCGACGCGAGTCAGCGTCGCTTCGGTCGAATCGACGCCGCCCTGCATGACGGCGCACGCCATGGGCCACTCGAGGCCGGCCAGCGCAATCATGTCCTGGCGCCAGCGGTGCGGCGCGAACACCACGAGCGGCGCAGTCGAAGGAGCAGGAGTACGCGCGGCTTCTTCGATGCGGGCGCGAAGCTCCGGGGAGATGTCCGCGACCGTCCCCGCCGCCTCACCACCGAGCACGATCGTCCCGTCGCCGCGGCCCTTGCTCGGCTTGACCGGCAACAGACAGAGACTTGGCTTGAAACCACGTTCGCTGCAGCGCTCCAAAACCGATCGGAGCGAGGACGAGGCGCCGCAAGCGGCGAACGGGTCTCCGTACAGGCGGACGGGCTTCATGAGGTCGGTGCCATCGGCATTTCCGCCCGAAAACTGGAACCCGGTTCTCGGTTCCGAAAGATCGCCGCGATGCAGCGCGTGCTCGAGCCCGAATACATGGACACCGTCGAGGAGGCCCAGAGCTACGCCTCGATGAACCACTCGACTGTCAACGGTCACTTCGTCGACCGTTTCTTGGCGCTGGGCGGCGGCTCGTGCCGCAAGGTGATCGACCTCGGCACCGGCCCAGGCGACATCCCCTTCTTGCTCGCACGGCAAAGCGCGATCCCCAGCATCCTCGGGGTCGACGCAGCGGAGACGATGCTGCAGATCGCTCGACCAGCCGCCGTGCGAGCCGGGCTCGAGGGCCGCGTCACGTTTGCGCGCGCCGACGTGAAGGCGCTGCCATTCGCCGAAGCAGCATTCGACGGCGTTTTCAGCAACACGATCCTCCACCACATCCCGGAGCCGGTTCTGTTCGTGCGCGAGGCGGCGCGAGTGTTGGAAAAAGGCGGCGTGCTGCTGATTCGCGACCTCTATCGACCTGTCTCACTAGACGAAGCCAAGCGACTCGTCGCGCTCCACGCCGGCGAAGCGCCCAAGGACCAACAACAACTGCTCTTGCAGTCGTTGTGCGCCGCCCTCACGCTGACGGAAGCGGTGCAGGTCGCCAAAGCGGCGGGCATCGGTCATGCAAAGGTCGCGATGAACAGCGACCGTCACTACTCGATCGAGATCGCCCGTTGAGGTCCCACCCTGATCGGCGAGCCACCACGCTCGCCACCGTGCCTGCCGACGATGTTCGGCAACACCTCGCAATGCAGCCGCCTGGCCGCGGGTCTGCCGACTGCCGCATCGACTTGAAGCTGCTGCAGTGGCGTGCCCTTCGCGCCGCGGGCCGCAGTGCTGCGGCGCGGCTGCGGCTCGATGCTTTCGATCCGATGTTGCGCCCCGACCTATGGGCCGGAACGGTTCATGACGGTGTCGCGCGCGGATTCATGGCCGCGCTCGAAGAAGCCATCTCGCTCGCGCCTGCTGACCCCGACGAGCTCTGGCCGACGCCGCCCGACGACCCGCTGCGCGTGCAATCGTTCGAGGGCAAGGACCTGCGCAAGAAGAAGGACCTGCTGGTCGAAAGCGGCGGTGCCAAGATTCGCTTCTCGCGCAAAGAAGGCGTGTTGTTCGTCGACCGCCGCGCCGGGGTCAACTCGCCGAACTGCTTGCGCTTCGAAGCTAGAACGGACCGCGGCACGCTGGACGGATTCGTCGGCGAAGAGAGCGAGAGGCCGCGACTGTTCTCGGCGCAGTTCCTCGACCCGGTGCGCTACGTCGCGGGCGCGGGCCACTACGAGCTGTTGCTGCGCGGACGCTTGGGCCGCACCGCCGCTGGCTTCGACTGCGAAATCCTGTTCGTCGCAAGCGAGAGTGAACCCTTCGTGCGCATGCGGCTTCGGCTCGACAACCGGCACGACAACCATCGGCTGCGCGCGCGCTTCCTCGGCGTGCCATCGACACTGCTCCACCACCGCTGCGCGGACGTTCACGAAGAGGCGAAGAATGACGCCGGCGGCTTCGTCGCGTTCACGCTCGTGCGCGCGTGTGGCACGCTGCTCGTCAACAGCGAGCCAGTCGCAGCGCCCGCCGCGCAGTGCCGCGGCACCATCGAGCACGAGTTTCGGCTGGGCAGCGACTTCGGCCCGCGCAAGGGCTGAGCTCGAACTGGTTTCGCGGGATCGCACGCAAGGATCGCCGTAGCATCCCGCGCCGTGAACATCCGCAGCATCTGGCTCAGGCTCATCGCGCGGGTCGCCAGTGCGAGTGCCGTGTTGGCGCGCAGCAGCAGGCTCGCTTCCTCCTCGGTGGTCTGCATTCGCGCCGGAAGACTGCAGCAGGTCTCGCGGCTGGCCCAGCAAGGAAGCCCAGCGACGTGAATGGGCTCACGGCAGCCACGATGACGACGCAACGCGGATCACTCGCCACGATCACGTTGTCCGTGCTGTTCTTCTGCAGCGGCGCTGCTGCGCTCGTCTACGAAGTCGCGTGGTTCCATCTGTTGCGCCTGGCGATCGGCTCCTCGGCGATCTCGATCGCGTTGCTGCTCGGCAGCTTCATGGGCGGCATGTGCCTTGGCAGCTACGCACTGCCTCGCTGCGTGCGTGAGCGCTGGAGCCCGCTGATCGTCTATGCCGTGCTCGAGCTCGGCATCGGCGTGTTCGGCGCGGCCATGCCGGATCTGCTGCCCCGCCTCGGCGCCTTCTACACGGAGCTCGGCGCCACGGGCGGCGGGTCGTTGACCTGGCGCGGCGCGATCGCGGCCGCCGCGCTGCTGCCGCCGACGATGCTGATGGGAGCAACGCTGCCAGCAGTCGCGCGTTGGTTCGACGACGAAGCGGACGCATCAGCACGACTCGGGCGATTCTATGGCGCCAACATCCTCGGCGCGGTCTTCGGCACGGTCGTCGCGGGCTTCTGGTTGCTGCGCGTCTACGACGTGCGCATCGCCAGCCACGCTGCTGCAGCGACCAACGTGGCGATCGCCGGCGTCGCGTTCGCGCTCGCTGCGCGCACAGCGCGTGCTTCGTCGGTCGCGCCGGCATCGAAGCCAGCAACGCTCGTCGACGACGCGAGCGCGAGGTCAAGGAAGCGCGCGGTCACGTTTGCGATCGCGCTTTCGGGCTTCACCGCGCTCGGCTGCGAGATCGTCTGGACCCGGCATCTGTCCCTGCTGCTGGGCGCTACGACCTACACCTTCTCGCTCATCCTCGCCGTGTTCTTGTCGGGGCTCGGCATTGGCACCGCGGTCGGCGTTCGCATCGCGAAGTCCAGCAGCGCGCCGCGGCGCGCGCTCGGCGTTTGCCAGCTCGTTGTCGCGCCAGCGATCCTCTGGGCCGCCTTCGCGATCGCGCACGGATTGCCCTACGGCGAGCCGACGTGGATCTTCCAGCCGCGCGTCTACGCCAACATGCCGCTGCACTACGCATGGGACTTCGGTCGCTGCGCAGTTGCGATGCTGCCGGCATGCGTGCTCTGGGGCGCGTCCTTCCCGTTGGCGATCGCTGCCGCCGCAAGCGGCACCGGCGCGCAGGACCGTCTCGTCGGCGGCCTCTACGCGGCGAACACGGTGGGCGCGATCCTCGGCGCACTGGGAACGGGCTTGTTTGCGGTCATGGCCCTGGGATCGCAAGGCTCCGAACGCGGGCTGACCTTGCTGTCCGCCATCGCAGCCCTCGCGTTGTTTGCTGGCGGTTCGAAGTCGAGCCCGATCAGCAACACACCTCGCGCATCGCTGCGGCGCGTCGCGCTGGCAACCAGCGTGATGACCGCCGCGGCGCTGTGTGCCGGCGCGATGCCGCGACTGCCTGCGAGTCTGATCGCGTTCGGTCGAATGGTCGACAAGTGGGACGCGCCCGTCGAGTTCCTCACGGTGCAAGAAGGCATCAGCGCATCGGTCGCGGTGACGGAATACGAAGGCCATCGCAGCTTCCACGTCAGCGGCAAGATCGTCGCCTCGACGCAGGGCCTCGACATGCGGCTGCAACGGATGCTGGGTCACCTGCCGAGCATCACCCACGGAGCGCCGCGCACCGTGCTGGTCGTCGGCTGCGGCGCCGGCGTCACCGCGGGATGCTTTGTCGACTGGCCGAGCGTCGAGCGCATCGTCGTCTGTGAAATCGAACCAGCCGTCGTGAACGCCGCCCGCGTGCACATGGCAGACGTGAATCGCGGCGTGCTCGATGACCCGCGCACCGTGATCGTGCTCGACGACGCTCGGCACTATCTCGCAACGACCGCGGAGACTTTCGACATCATCACCTCGGACCCGATCCACCCATGGGTCCGCGGCGCCGCCGCGCTCTACACCGAAGAATACTACGGCCTCGTCAAGTCGCGGCTGAGGCCAGGCGGCGTCATGACGCAATGGGTGCCGCTCTACGAAACCGACCCGCCCGCAGTAAAGAGCCAGCTTGCGACTCTGCTCGACGCATTTCCGTTCGCGACGATCTGGAACAGCGATCCAAGCGACCGCGGCTACGACCTCGTGGCCATGGCGCGGCTGCTGCCGACGAACTTCGATCTCACGCGCACGCAAACGCTCATCGAAGACCGCCCGCGCGTCCGCGGTTCGCTCGCCGAGTGCGAACTCGGCTCCGCCTTCGCGCTCTATTCGACCTACGCCGGCGATGCGAAGTCGTTGGCAGGCTGGCTGGCCGATGCGCAACGCAACGTCGACGTGAGCCTGAGGCTGCAATACCTCGCCGGCCTTGCGCTCGATCACTACCGCGACCACGAGATCTACGGCGCGATTCGGGCGAACTTCGCCATTCCTGACGGGATGTTCGCTGGCGCGGAGCACGAGTTGGACGCGCTGCACGCCCGGCTGTTGCGCTGATCCGACTGTGCACACGCTTGCGGTGGTCGACAGGCGTGGGCCGGCTCGATAGGTTGCCCGGTCCCTCGTCTCCATCCCTGCCCCCCGGTTTCCGTGCTCCTCCACGCACTCGGCGGCGCGTTCATCGCGACCGCTATCGCCATCGCCATCGCCTGGCGTCGCCGTGTCGCTTGGTGCGAGGCGACGCAACGCGCGGACGCGGCATTGCAGCAAGCTCGGGGCGAGACGGAGCAACGGCACGCGCGTGCGCTGGCGTCGCAGTCCGCGGCTGCGGGCGCGGAGATGTCCACCCTGCGAGAGAGGCTTCGAGCGTTCGAAGAACGCGCGCAGGTGCAGGTGCGGGACGCTGACGCCGAACAGTCGAAGATCGAACCGCGTCCTGCCGAACTCGCGCGCGAACTATCGCGCGAACTCGCGACGATCGTCTCCGCGATCGAAGGCGGGACTTTTTGGCTCGTCGAGTCCGCGCCCGCGTTGCGCGAGCAGAATGATGCGGTCGAAGCGCTGTGGCTCGCGGTGCGCCGCCTGCGCCGGTTCCACGGCAAGGTCGCAGGATTCGCGCATCCGCCGGTCACGACCGTCGGGTCTGTGTCGATCGACAGACTGCTCGCAGACCTGCGAGAAGAGCTCAACGCGACCGCGCTCGGTCTGCAAATGTCTTGGGAGCTGCCGAAGCCGTCGCTGCGGTTGTTCGGTGACCCAGACGACCTCCTGCTTGCGCTGACTCTGGCAACCACCGCGCTGCACCACCTCGAGCACGGCGCCTTGCGGCTCTTTGCGCACGTCGAGCCAAACTTCGATCGCGAGACGCCGGAGGTTCACATCGAACTCGCGCTCGAGCGCGACGAAGGACTCGAGACGATTGCACACCCGCGACCGCCTGGCGCGCAGTTCTTGGTCGCGCGCAGGGCAGCGATGCATCTGCTGCGGGCCTACGGCGCCCGCGGGTCGTTTTCGCATGAGCCCGGCCACTCGGCGAGCGCTCTGGTGCAAGCGTCGCTGGTGATGCATGAAGAGGACGCGGAGGATCGCGACGTCGCCGCATCAACGCTCACATCGGCCTCGTTGCTCGATGCCGAATCAGAAGCGGAACACATCGTCGAGATCCCACGCAGGCACCAATACGGCGGAGTGCTGGTGATCGAGGATGACGCTGGCGTGCGCACCATGGTCACCGCGGAACTGAAGGCGCAAGGCCGCGCAGTCTTCGCGTGCCCGGACGGCGCCGCGGCGCGTTCGCTGATGCAGGCGACGCCGGATCGATTCGAGTTCCTCGTCGTCGACCATGCTTCCCGCCTCGACGCCGGCGACCTGCTGGTTGCAACCGCCGCGCGATTCTGCCCAGAACTGCGGATCGTCGTGTTGTCCGATTCCAACTCCACTCGGGTGCCGGTGCCGCTGTCGAGCCGCGTAACCGAGATCCGCAAGCCGTTCGGCGTGCAAGAACTGCGGCGCGGGCTTGCTGCCGCGCTGTCCGGTTGAGCGCGACGCGCGGCATGGATCAGCGCAGCCTCGTCGCTAGGCTGATCTCGCCCAAGCCACTCTCGACTCCTCTCCCCTCTCGGAGGATCCAATCCTGACTCGCAAGAACGGACGCCTGCAAGACCAGCTTCGACCGATCACCTTCACCCGCGCATTCACGGACCAGACGCCCGGCTCGGTCCTGGCAGAATGCGGCCGCACCCGCGTGCTGTGCACGGTGTGCGTGCAGGAGCAGGTGCCGCCATGGATGTACAACAAGCAACCCGGCGGGTGGCTCACGGCCGAATACTCGATGCTGCCCTCCGCCGGTTCACCGCGGAAACCGCGCGAAGGCCGCACGGGTCGTCCGCTCGACGGCCGCACGCAGGAGATCCAACGCATGGTCGGACGCGCACTGCGCTGCGCACTCGATCTCGCGATCCTTCCCGAAGTCACGTTGTGGGTCGACTGCGATGTGCTCTCCGCCGATGGCGGCACCCGCACGACGGCGATCAACGGCTCGATGGTCGCCCTCTACGATGCGTTGCTCTGGATGGAAGAACAGCGGCAGCTGCGCAAGTGGCCGCTGCGCGGGCTCGTGGGCGCGACTTCGGTCGGCCTCGTCGAGGAGCAAATCGTCGCCGACCTCGACTTCGGCGAGGACAGCGAAGCGGACGTTGACCTCAACATCGTCTGCACGAGCGATGGCCGCATCGTCGAAGTGCAGGGCGCGGCGGAGCGCCGGCCGTTCTCGGTGGAACAGTTGCAGCAGATGCTGACGCTCGGCCAGAAGGGTTGCGCCGACATCATCGGTTTGCAGAAGAAGATCCTCGGGATCTGACGCAAAGGCGCCATGCGCGAGCTCTGGATCGCCACCGGCAACAAGAAGAAGCTCGCCGAACTGGAACGGCTGCTGCGCCCGCTGGGTTTGCGGCTGCTCACGCCCAAGGACCTCGCAGTCGCGTGGGATCCAGTCGAGGACCAACCCGATTTCGCCGGCAATGCGCGCAAGAAGGCGCAGAGCCTCGCGATCGCCGCCGGTGGCATCGCGCTCGCGGATGACTCGGGCCTCGCGGTCGACGCGCTCGGCGGCAGGCCGGGCGTGCACAGTGCGCGCTACGGCGGCGACGGTCTCGACGATCGCGGCCGATTGCTGCGCTTGCTCGACGAGATCCGCGACGTGCAAGACGAGAAGCGCACCGCGCGCTTCGTCTGCAGCCTGTGCCTGTGCGGTCCCGACGGAACGGTGCGAGCCACCGCCGACGGCGCGTGCGAAGGCGTCCTGCTCCGCGCGCCACGTGGCCATGGCGGGTTTGGCTATGACCCTGCCTTCGTTCCCGTTGCTCTTCTCGGCGACTGTGGGCCAGACGCATCGCCGACGTTTGCAGAACTCGATGCGGCGCAAAAGGACGCACTCAGCCATCGCGGCGCGGCGCTACTCTCGCTGTGCGCGAAGCTCGCCGCCAAGCCGTCGCTGCTCGAGCGTTGAGCGGACCGCGCCTCAGTCGCGCTTGAATCGCATCACGTAGTTCTCGCGCAAGAACGCAGCGTCTTCATCGCGCACCTTCGCGAACCCAGCCGACTCGATCTCCTGAGTGACGACGTCCTGGCCCGCGCGCACGTGGTCGAGGATCCACTCGCGGCTCTGGCCCTCGATGCGAATGAAGTCGACAACGATGAGTTCACCGCCGGGCTTCAACGCCTCGCGGATCGAGGCCATCGTCTGCCTGGGGTATTCGAAGTGGTGGTAGGTGTCGCAGACGAAGACCAGGTCGACGCTGGCCTTCGGCAACTCGACCGAGCGCTCTGTGCACACGACGCCGGTCACGTTGTCCATGTGGCGTTCGTTGCAGTCTCTCTCGACGTGCTCGACGAACTGTCTCGCGATGTCCACTGCATAAACGCGACCGCCGGCCCCCACCTTTGGCGCGAACATTCTCGTGAACAACCCGGTGCCCGCGCCGACGTCGGCGACGGCCATCCCTTCGCGCACGCCGACGAGCGCCGCGACGCGCGCTCGCTGCGCGAAGATCTCGCGGCTTTCGCCTTCGAACCGCTCTTCGTAGGCCGCGACTTCCAGCTTGGGGTCCAAGAAGTCCTTGTTGATGCCGGGCTTCACGCTCGCCTCCATGAGCGGCGCAGCGTGCTCGGGCGCATGACACGCAGCGAAGCAGGCGGAGATCAGCAGGGCGGCACGAAGGACTCGTTGCATGCGCGCATCATGCGCTCCTTCCGCGAACTGTCGATCCTTCAACGCTTGCCGAACAAACTGCCGGTCGGGCGTGAGACCGGCGCCACTGTCGGACGAGTCGCAATCGAGCCGCCCACGCCCGTGTTGTAACCGTGCGCTCCTGCGGGCTGCGCTTGCGGCTGCGGCGCAGCACGCTGCGGCGACTCGCCGAGCCGTCGCCGCACGTCATCGGGGCGGTTGGCCTTGCTGATCGCGTCATCGGGCGTGATGAGCCCCTCGCTGACGAGGCGCTGCAACTCGTCTTCCAGCGTCGACATCCCGACCGCGCGGCCGGTCTGCATGAGGTTGAGCATTTGCGCGGTCTTGGCTTCTCGCACGAGAGAACGCACTGCGTCCGTCGCGACGAGAATCTCACGCGCAGCCACTCTGCCGCCGCCGACCTTGGGCACCAAGGTCTGGCTGATGACGCCCTGCAGCGTCGACGACAGTTGCACGCGCACCTGTTGCTGCGCGTCAGTCGGGAACACGTCGACGATGCGGTCGACAGTCGAAGTCGCGCTCGTGGTGTGCAAGGTGCCGAACACGAGGTGACCCGTCTCGGCCGCGGTAATCGCCATCGAGATCGTCTCGAGGTCGCGCATCTCGCCGATCAGGATCACGTC
>SXGT01363883.1_pt1 | contig 35416 bp, 50 predicted proteins | sample 3176221 | NCBI WGS metagenome assembly SXGT01 (sample SAMN11356862, study PRJNA531348) | freshwater metagenome | isolation source: freshwater sample F1-120 | place: China: Fuxian Lake, Yuxi | collected 2017-12-25 | reverse complement strand
GGCGGTCCCTCAAAAAAAACAAAGCGCTTTGCCCGAGCGCGCCGCTTGATGCTTTTCTGAAAAATGTTTTTCTGGGCCCAAAATCCAAGGACGCCGCGCTCATCTTGCATTTTTCTATTGTAAGCGAAGCATCCTCCTTTTTCAATATCAAAAACGCCCCGATGGGGCGTTTTATTTTTATAGCTTTTTTATATTATTCAGCGATCACTACCGCGGTCATCGCGTCACCTTGCGCGATCTTGCGGACAATATCCATGCCTTTAACGACGCGGCCAAACACTGTATGAAGACCATCAAGATGAGGCTGCGCGCTCTCGGTGATAATAAAAAACTGACTACCATTGGTATTGGGCCCTCGATTTGCCATCGAGATAGCGCCAATATCGTTTTTCATTGATTTGAGATCATAGTTGTACTTATACCCCGATGCCACAAGCTTTGAGATCGTATCTGTCGATACGCCAAGTACCTTTGGGTTGATCTCATCTTCAAATTCATAACCGGGACCGCCCGTACCATTGCCTGATGGATCGCCTCCCTGAATCATAAAACCAGCGATCACGCGGTGAAATATAAGGCCATTGTAAAACCCTTTCTTTGAGAGCGTAACAAAGTTTGATACCGTCTTTGGTGCTACCGCTGGATAAAGCTCAAGCTCGATATCACCTTTTTGTGTTTTGATTGTTGCTTTCACGATTTTTTCTTGAAATTGTATAATCTCTGGCTCTGCCGATGCCTCGGGTGGTGGTGGCGCGGTCTGATCAGTGAGTGAAGCAGTGCCTGCGTCATTGGTCGCGGGCTTGCTTGTGCCAAGCCAAACGACTCCACCGAACACAATGAAGAGTACGAGAAGTCCGATAATAACATTGCGTGGTTGTTGCATATCCATGAGAAAATACTAAACGATTTTTTTCAGAGACGCAACTGTTTACATCGTGTCAGGAGTAGAGATGCCCATGAGCTTACATTGTCTCTGCATAGTCTCGCGAAAGAGTGAGACGAGAGCAAGACGCGCATACTCGAGGTCAGCACGTTCACCTATAACGTGCGTTGTTTCATAAAAATGCGTAAAGGCGCGCGCGAAATCAAGAGCAAAGCGCGAGAGGCGTTGTAATTGAAAATCTTCAACGGTCTCTGCAATAACATCGGGCAAGGCTAACACCATCTTGATAAGCGCAAGCTCTGCCTCGGTCTCCAAAATAGACCATAACACTTTTTTATAATTTATCTTGCGCCTGCCTTGGTATCCAGCTTTTTTAAGAATGCTCGATGCCCGCGCATGCGCGTACTGTATATAGTAGACAGGGTTGTCTTTTGATTTTGCGCGCGCCAAATCCATATCAAAGGTCATAGCTGAACGAGGCGCGTATTGGAGCATAAAAAACCGAAAAGCGTCCTTGCCTACAGCATCAAGCAGTTCTTCGGCCGTAACAAAAGTACCCTTGCGCTTGGCCATTGATACTACTTGCCCATCTTTCTTTAGCGTTACTTGCCCGTGTACCACTACTTTGAAATCTTTTTGAGGAAACTGAAACGCATCAGCGATAGCACGAAGCTTGGGGACATGACCCGCGTGATTCTCGCCGAGTTCATCAACCACAAGATCGGCGCGATTAAACTTTTCAGCATGATACGCGATGTCGCCAGCAAAATACACATAGGTGCCATCACTCTTGATGACTACCGCCTCACGCTCGCCCAAATGACCATCCTTTGGAGTAAACCACACCGCGCCCTCTTTTTTGGTTAGCAGTCCTTTTTTATCGAGCAGAGTGAGCGCGCGCTTGATCTTTGATTCAAGATCACTCTCAGCAACAACCTTATCAAAAATAATTCCCATGCGCCGCGCGAGCGCCAAATTGTCTTTAAGCATGCCCGCAAGCGCGATCTTAGTAATGCGCCTCTTGTAAAGATCGGGCTTTCCTAATATATTGCTGCCATATTTGCGGTGAACCGCCTTGCCCATCTCCTGAATATACTCACCCTGATAGCCGCCCTCATCGAGCACGGATTGCTCCCCGCACGCGATTACATACCAATGCCACAATGAATCAGCAAAATGTCCAATCTGCGCGCCCGCGTCATTATGAAAATATTCACGCACTACCTTGTAGCCGCGATCTTTGAGAAGATTCGCTACCACGTCACCAATAGGCCCTGACCGCGCGTTGCCGATATGCATGGGACCGGTAGGATTGGCTGAAATATATTCGACTGATGCGGTGCCGAGCTTAGGTTTTTGCGTTGGCACGAAGGAATCGCGCAAGATTTCTATCAAGTATTGTTTATCAAAATAAAAGTTTAAAAAACCCGGCGCAGCCGCTTCGATCTTACTAAAAACAGGAAGATGTTTTTCTTTAATGCGCAGAGCAATGTCTTCGGCTACCGCCATGGGCAGACGCTTCTCAACTTTTGCGCGTACAAGTGCGATATTTGACGAGTAGTCTCCCCTTGCTCCGCCTTGAGATGACCGGCCTTCTTGGCGTTCAACCGAAAAAGGCACGTCGGAGCCGATCTCGCGATGCAAAATGTCTTCTATATAGGTACGAAGATTGCGTTCCATGTCAGTCAGCCTCGCAGCTGCGGGGTAAACACACTCTAACGCAAAAACCATATTTGTTCTATATTGAAGAAGCGATGGCTACCGAAAACAAAAAAGCGCACTTTGACTATGAAATCCTCGAAACCTTTGAGGCGGGCATCGAGCTTTTTGGCTTTGAGGTCAAATCAATACGCGCGGGCAACGCTCATCTGGAGGGCGCGCGCGTCATCATCCGTGGCGATGAGGCATTTCTGGTAGGCGCGAGCATCCCCCCCTACCAACAACCCAATACCCCGCCATCATATGAGCCTGACCGTACCCGCAAGCTTTTGCTTCATAAAAAAGAGCTCTCGTACCTTGCTGGCAAAGAGCATGAGAAGGGCTTGACATTGATACCAATTAAGTTGTATAATAAAAACCGCACCATTAAGCTCGGATTTGGTGTTGCGCGCGGAAAAAAGAAAGCTGACAAACGCGAAGTCATCAAGACGCGCGAAGTCAAACGATCTATCGCCCGCGAGTTGAAAAAATATTAATAAGTGCGAGGGCGTGCCGCATTATAGACCTAGTGCGTCCAAAAGATGTTAGGGGTTGTAGTAATCGCCATGAGATGTCGCCGCTATTCGCGGCGAGAGCGATTCAAAACATGCTCCCAGCATGTTTTGGGAGTGATAGGCCTCGACGGGGTCTCGACTCTTTGAAAATCAGGCAAGAGCAGATGTGGTCACCTCTTTTAAAAAATGCCACATACCAATAAGTGCAAACTTATTTAACCGCCAACCGGCAATGGCTTTTGCCTAAGCCGTAGGCGTTTCCCGAGCCATCATGCGCTCGGGCATCGGTCCGCAACCGCTGGGTGCGTGGAATGCCGGTGTTATAATCCCCAGCTAGCGCGCATCATGCTCGATACCCGCGCGCGAAACTAATCGAGCAAACTCTCTGGCTTCGTGCTTGAGTACGCCTGTATAAATTTTCATTCAGAAGAACTTTCGGACGGCGGTTCGATTCCGCCCACTTCCACAAATAAAAACAGCCTCGCGTGACGCGAGGCTGTTTTTATTTGTGGGAAATTCTGAACCTTGGACGAACCTACTTTGAGCAAAACCCCCAATGAAGCCGCCCCGCCGCCTTGCTCATCAGAGCAGAGCAACACAAAAAAGCTTTCTTTGCGTTTCTGATTTTGCGCTCGCCCGATTTTTTCTCCTAAAATGGTGCGGGAGGAATGCGCGGCGGATTTTTGCGAAAAGAAAAAGGGCTCTGCGAAGAGTGTTCGCAGAGCCCGTTGAGTCATGTGAGCTGAAGCTAGTTCAGCTCGGGAACATCGTTGCTTTTGGCGACCGTTGCGACCTTGGCAAGAAGACGGAGTGCTTGAGTGTGGTCTTCTTCGCTGCCGGCACCGCAGAGGTCTTCGAGCACCACCACTCGGTAGTCGCGATCATGCGCTTCTCGGGCGGCCGACTGAACGGCCAAGTCCGTCGCGATGCCGCCAAGAAGGACGGTGTCCACCTTGAGCGTCCTAAGGATCTCCTCAAGCGAAGTCGCGTAGAATGCGCTCACGCGATGCTTGGTGACGAGAAAATCCGCGTCAGCCTTGTTCAAAGACTCGTGGATCTCCGTTGCCCAGGTACCGAGTTGGAGCGCGCCGAACTTCTTGGCGGCTCCAAAGAGTGGGGAGGATTCGGGCCATTCGCGGTAATCGCTAGAGAAGCCGACCCGCATGAAGATGACGGGTACGTTCTTTGCACGCGCTTTCGCGATGGCGGCGTTCACGCTCTCGAACGTGCCGTGTGCTTTCACAAACGCCGGGTAGCCCTTGCCCGCTAACTTCCCTTTCTCATCAACGATCTCGTTGATGAAATCGATGAGGATGAGCGCTGCTTTCATGCGTTCTCCTTTCATGGTTGTTGTGTTGGAGAAAGAATTTGTAGAAACTCCGCAAAGTCTTCCACTGTCTCTAGGATATACTCCGGCGAGAACTTTTTCAAGTAACTCGACGGATGATATCCGTACCCGACGCAGGCGATGTCAACCGGAACATCGCGGCAGTAGAGCACATCGCTTGCAAGATCGCCGATGTACAACGCTTCCGTAACGTCGGCGTTGTACAGAGCGAGCGCACTATGGATTTTCTCCGTCTTGGTTTTACGATGTTCTCTGCCGTAAACGCCCTGCACGAAATTCTCATCGAACTCCTCACACTTGCGGAGAATGGTGTACACCGCTTCCAAATAGCTTGAGGTGACGATGATTTTCGGCAAAGCACAGCGCGAGAGGGCACATACCGCCTCGTGAAATGGTTCCACTTCGGCGGCACGCTGATTCATCGCGCTCGAATGGCAGTCGAAGAACCTCCTTGTTTCCTCGTCGTTCAGGCCGAAAGAATAGAACGAGTGTCGTAGCTCGACGCTGTACACTCGCGCCATATCCTCGCGGGTTCTGACTTCGGGGATTGTCGGGAATTTCTCTCGCAGACGGTTGATCTCCTCCATGCAAATCTCCAAGCTGTTGGAGATTACGCCGTCGAAGTCGAGAAAGAACAAGCGGTACTTTTTCATTTCTCGCCCTCCTCTTTCGCTTCCTTCAGGAGCGGCCAATTGTATGCCCGGGGAGCCTTGTAGAACTCCTCGAGCATATCGGCCTGTTCCTGCGTGAGATGGCCCAACCGCACGCCAACCTTGAGGATGTTCGGATAGCTTGTGAGAGAGTAGATGCCGCTCAAATTCAGCGGCTCAAACATCTTCCACATGCTCTCGAAACACCAGTTGGTGATGGTGATGAATCCGAGGGTCTTGATGTGAAATTCCCAGTCAAGGGCCTCAATTCCCTTGAAGATGGTATCGCCACTACCGCAGAGATCATCAATGATCACGGCTTTGAGGTTGCATTCAGGATTTCCCTCAACTAACTTCCCAACGCCGTAACCTTTCGGTGTGCCGCGGATAAAAGCCATGGGAAGCGTCATGCGAGTCGCAATCCGCGCCGCCCAAGATACTCCAGCCGAAGCCAGACCGACGACGATCTGCGTTTCCGGGAACTTGAGACGAATAATCGTCTCGATGTACGCTGTGCATGCCTCATAAGCGAGGTACGAGCGGTTGAGGTGCCTGCAATTGCAGTAGCAGGGAGCCCGAATGCCGCTCTTCCAAACGAACCAGTCCTCGCGCTTTCTCTGAAAGTCAACGAGGTATGAATCCGTCTCAAACAGAAGTTGTGCGGCGTGATCGCCGATTTCCTGGTTCCAAACTGTCGTTCTCATTTCGTTTCTCCTTTCATTTTGTTCAGGTTGAGCGTATCCAGTTTTGGAAACGACGGACTTGCGCCCTTTCGTTGGACGCTGTATGCCGCCGCTTTTTGAGCGAGGGTCAAACTCTCATCAAGCGAGTAGCCCTTGTGTAAGAACGCGACAAGCGATCCGCAGAAACAGTCGCCGGCTCCGGTGGTATCAACCGCGCAAGAAACCTTTTCTGCCGTCCGCTTGATAACCTGTCCGTCTTGTATGGCAACAAGCCCTTTGTCGCCAAGAGTGACAATGACGATCTTGTTGCCGATGTTCCGCGTCCATTCAAGAGCCGCTTGCGCGACTTCATCCGGGGAAGAAATCGCTTCTGTGATTTCCACGGCTTGCGCCAGCTCCAGCTTGTTGAGCACGAAGATGTCCGTGTGCTCAACAAGCTCTCGCGGAATTGGCTGGATGGGCGAAGGATTAAGGACTGTTGTAGCTCCGTATTCTTTCGCTTTGCCGAAAGTGTAATGAATGTAATCGAGAGGGGTCTCGAATTGAGAGACAAGATACTGAATGGCAGAACCCCGCTGTCCCACGTATCGCTCGATCGCTTCTCGCTGAAGCAACATATTGCTTCCCGGGATAACGACAATCTGGTTGTCTCCTCTCTGATTCACCGTAACGATTGCGGTTCCAGACGACGATTCTGTTTCAGTAACGCAATCAATGTCCACGCCGAAACTTGCCAGATGAGCACGGAGCATTTTTCCGAACTCGTCGTTGCCGATAGCTCCGATCAAGTCCACCGGAACGCCCATGTTGGCAATTGCGATGGCTTGATTTGCGCCCTTGCCGCCGGGCATAAGGTCGCAAGAAAGACCGGTGAGGGTTTCTCCTGCTTGGGGAAAGCGTTCAACACGAACAACCACGTCCATGTTGATACTCCCCAGCACACAAACTTTGGAAGTCATGCCTGTCCTCCGTTTTTGAGTTTTCAATAAACACCCCGAAACCATTTCAGGATTCGGGCTAGCATAACATTTATCGGTAATCTTGTAAAGAGTTGAGCCCTTTTTCTTTTCGCAAAAATCCGCCGCGCATTCCTCCCGCACCATTTTAGGAGAAAAAATCGGGCGAGCGCAAAATCAGAAACACAAAGAAAGCTTTTTTGTGGGGCGTGCCGGTTTCCGGCAAGGCGGCAGGGCGGCTTCATTGGGGGTTTTGCTCAAAGTAGGTTCGTCCAAGGTTCAGAATTTCCCACAAATAAAAACAGCCTCGCGTGACGCGAGGCTGTTTTTATGTTAGCCCTTCTTTTTGAACTTCACCGAGAATACTGGTTCGTATTGATTTGCGTGCTCGTCAGTAATCTCTACCTGCTCACCTTTCATGATATGGGTGAGCGCAATATCGCTTAGCATCTCTTGATCGCTCTTGAGATTATTTTTCATACTTTCGAGCTTCGCGAACTCGGTAGCTGACTCGCGCTTGATCTTTTGTTCTATCGATACTTTTTTATCGCGGATTTTATTGTATTCCTGCACAATCTCGCGATACCCCGTGGCATTATCAAGCGCGTCTTTATACGAGCCCTTGAGGTCGCGCTGTTCGCGCTTGATGTCTTGGATACGGTTAAATATTTCTTGAGCACTTTTCATAATGTCCACCTTACACTACAACCACCCGGCATGTCAGCACTGGATAACTTTTGAGGCCAGTGGCATTCTTAGCAGAGATCATGTATACTGTGAGTAAACGTACTTTACCTGGGGGGTGACCCATGAGCATTGCCACGGAATGTGGCTATCGTGACCCACGCGAGTACTGGTTTACCGAACGCGTTCCACTCGAGCGCACGCCGCTTTCGCTCTATTTCAACCAAACCGTTCCGAACCGCGATCTCTTGACTCATTTTGTTGGGAAGCGATGGGGAGACCGAATCGCTGGCCTTCTGGCCATTGATGGTGTCGAGGCGTTGGAAGTTCATCACCACATGGTGATCATCTTCAAGAACAACGGATACCCTTGGGACTATATCGACCCCGCGGTGCGCGCCCTGCTCCGCACATAGAAACCTCGAGAGGCGCTGCCAAAATCATTTGACAGCGCCTTTTTCTTTATATCCTTATCCCTGCCATACTAGAACCATAAAATCATCATAAGGTTGACTTTTTTGCCGAATATCCTTACACTATAGGGACATTGGTACCACGAATACGCATCAATCAAGCGATTTCCGCCCCTGAACTCCGACTTATTGGGGAGACGGGTGAAAACATCGGCATCAAATCAAGAGATGAAGCGCTCATCCTTGCGCGAGATGCTGGTCTTGACCTTATCGAGATTTCGCCTACGGCGCGTCCACCAGTAGCGCGCATCATGGATTGGGGCAAATACCAGTATCAACAGGAAAAAGATGCCAGAAAAGCAAAAAAGAAATCACATGAAGTAGAGATCAAAGGCATTCGCGTACGCCTTGGTACTGGCTCGCATGATCTTATCATGAAAGCCAAACAAGCAGAAAAGTTCTTGAAAGCAGGCCATCGCCTCCAGATACAGCTCACCTTGCGCGGCCGAGAAAAATATATTGATAAAAACTTTGTCCACGACAGGCTCACCAAACTTCTTGAAGCGATTACCGTCCCTCACAAGATTGCGGAAAAGCCCAAGAAAGGTCCCCGTGGACTCATTATGACTATAGAACCAGAACATCATGGCAAAAACAAACAAAGCAGTCCTGCGCCGAGTCCGAGTAACCAAAAACGGGAAAGTACTCAAGCGCCGACCGCACCAAAACCACTTTAGCGCCAAAAAGAGCCGTTCACGGCAAATGGCAAACAACAAAACCAAAGAATTTTCTTTTGGTAAAATTATTAAAGATCGTTATCTCCCCAACTAACATACTCCTATGACACGCGTAAAACGAGGCGTTGGCGCCCTCAAGCGCCGCAGATCAGTGCTCAAGCAAACCAAGGGGTTCCGCTGGCAGCGCAGTAAAAAAGAACGGGCCGCCAAAGAAGCGCTCCTCCACGCCTATACCCACTCATTTCAAGACCGTAGAAAGAAAAAGCGCGTCATGCGCAAGGGTTGGAATGTAAAGATAGGTGCTGCGGCAAAAAACTCTGGCACCTCATACAGCAAGCTCATGGGCGCGCTCAAAAAGGCAGATATCAAGATTGATCGCAAGATCCTTTCAACACTCGCCGAGCAGTACCCGAAGGCATTTGATGCGGTATTGCGTGAGGTGAAGTAAAAAGAATATTTAAACTTATTTTCAGATTACCAATTTATCTGCTATAGCGAATAAATTGGTAATCTGAAAATCCACGTACGTGGATTTTTTGTTTTATACAACTTCTGGCACTATTCATGAACAAACATACCCACCATTGCCACCAATAGCACACCTGCCAAGATGAGTATGATTTGTATGATTGATGACCGAGAACCGTGTTTGTGGTGGAGTTCGGGGATGAGATCTGCTGCCGCTACATAGAGGAAATTGCCGGCCACAAGCGCCAATAGTATGCCGATATAGCCTACCGAAACCGTCAGATAGTACCCGATGATGGCGCCAACAACCGTAGTGACTGATACAACCGTATTCCAAAAAAGAGCTCGCTTTTTACTAAACCCGCCATGGAGCATGACCGCAAAATCACTCGCCTCTTGCGGGATCTCATGCAAAATGACGGCAATGGCCGCGAGTACGCCCGTAGGGAACCCTGTACTAAACGCAAACGCAATAAATACGCCATCGATAAAATTATGGATAGCATCGCCAACAAGGACTAGATAGGCAGATGCGTGCGTCTCGCATACGCCGTCATGGCAGTGATACCAAAAGAGGAGCTTTTCGAGTACAAAAAAGGCTAAAAATCCGCCCAATACCCATGGCAGCGCTGTCTCGGGCGGCAAAAACTCAAATGTCTCGGGCAAAATATCAAAAAACACAGTACCGAGCATCACGCCCACCGCAAAGCTGATCACCCAATGTACTGCGCGCATCACCAGCTTTTCATTGAGAATAACGGCAACCCCCGCCAAAAACGAGACGGCGGCTTCAATGATGCTGGCTACAAGGATAGAGAAAAACATAACTCTATGATACCAAAGGTATCTTTTTCGCGCCCATGCGGGTAATTTTTATGTGTGCCTTTTTTAAAAGCTCTCTGCTATTTTTATGTTTGATAATTTTCATCGCTTTTTCATACGGCGCCCACACAAAATTCTTGTGTTCTTCTGATATTTTGATGGTATGAGCAAATACCTCGCCCAAATAGAAAGTAATAAACTTAAGCCGCTGCTCTGCCCCCTCGGTTTTGGGTGGCCACTGGTAGCGAAAATGGATCGTTTCTTTGTACCCGGGGATAAATTTGACGCGCGTAATGCCCGTCTCCTCCTCAATCTCACGGCGTGCTGCATCAATCGGTCGCTCGCCTTCTTCGAGGCGCCCTCGGGGGAAGGTCCAATGATTGCGCGTCGCGTACTGAAGAAGCACGTACCAAACGCGCCCGCCCTGCCGCCGGAATATAATAGCTCCCGCGGACCGTTCTACTGTCACTTTTTTTTCAATCATAAGAGATGGCGCTTTTGTTTTGGGGTCGCCAAAAACTTCTGCAGCGCCGGCAATGCCAGCGTATTGAGAACGCGGTTTTTAGAAATACCCGCACGTCGCGCTTGCCCTATACCATACTCTAAATATGAGAGTTCCGCAAGAGAGTGCGCGTCCGTATCGATGCTAAACATCGCGCCCGCATCCATCCCGCGCCTCGCATGATCATCTTTCAAATCAAGTCGCCATGGGTGCGCATCAATCTCAAGTACCGTGCCAGTTGCTACCGCATGGGCAATGATACGATCAATATCAAGAACGTATGGATCTCTTTTTTTCAAAACACGCCCAGTCGGATGAAAAAGAATATCGACATGCTCGTTGGACATCGCGCGCATGATGCGTTCGGTCTGTTCTTGTTCTGATAAATGAAAATGCGAGTGTACCGCCGCGCCCACAATATCAAGCTCCGATAAAACTTCATCAGAGATATCAAGCGAACCATCGCGCATAATATTTACTTCCGCTCCTTTTAAAATTTTGATGCCTGATATTTTTTTACCAAGCGCGTCAATCGCGCGCATTTGACGGCGTAATTTTTTTTCATCTGATCCGCCCGTCATCGCAAGACTCTTGGTATGATCGGTGATCGCGATATACTCATGACCGAGCCGTTTGGCCTCGCGCACCATCGCCTCCAAAGAATCAGCGCCATCAGTCCAATCGGTTTGTGTTTGAAAATCTCCACGCATATCAGCAAAGCCAACGAGCCTGCTCTGTGTTTTTTCAAACTCATCTTTTCCCTCACGAAGTTCGGGCGGCGGCATGACAACGCCAAGTGCCTTGTATACTTCTTCTTCCGAGGCGCCCGCAATTATTTTAGTACCGCGATACAAACCGTATTCGTTAAGTTTTAATTTTTTCTTGAGCGCCAACGATCGCAACAGCACATTATGATCTTTCGAACCGGTAAAATAAATAAGCGCGGCGCCAAAAGATTTTTTGGGCAATACGCGCACATCGACATCGATGCCGTCTCGAAGACGTACGGAACTTTTGGTATCGCCATGCGCAATGACATGTGCTACATCTTTGCGCGTAGTAAATGTACGCATTACCATATCTGCATTTGTAGCTTCTACCAAGATATCAATATCTCCCGATGTCTCGCGCCATCGTCTGATTGATCCTGCGATCTCCACGCGTGAGACGCCTTTCACTTTGCGCAAATCATCAGCAACGCGACGCGCGATCGGTAATGCTTCACCCAACAAAAATCTTCCGCGCGATGATTCAAAAAACTCGATGCCTTTTAAGATTTTTTGTTCGGACTTGAGGCCAAACTTTTCGAGCTTTTGAATCTTGCCCGCGCGCGCCGCTTTCTTGAGACTTGCTACATCTTTTATCTTTAATTTTTTATATAACGTCTGTATTGCCTTGGGGCCGATACCTTCGATGCTCCGAAGCTCCTCCATATTGACTGGCATTTTTTTGCGCATGGCTTCCAATTCGCGCACACGACCTGTCTTGATATATTCTTCTATTGTCTCTGCGATACCCTTACCAACGCCAGAAATTTCTTCAAGCGCGCCTCTGCCACCACCCTGATATATCTCTCGCACGTCGCCATCAAAACCAGAAAGTGTCTCTGCTACTTTTTCATACGCGCGCGCCTTAAACGGTTCATCAAGCACCATAAAATACTCTGCGATGGCAAACAGTATATCTGAAATATCCTTATTATTCATAGCGTATATGGATAGTATAGCGCAGAAAAAAGTTTTCCACAGAGAATTGTTTCATAAAATTTTTTTATATTCTATACTACAAACAGATCATAAAAGCATTGAAATCCAAAGAAGAGTGAGGCCAGCGTAATGGTCACCACCGACACTGACGCCCATGCGTCACCTACACCCCTCTCCCTTCCTTGCAGTCTCTCTGCTCCACGCACCTTTCACAATTTATTCTCATATCATGGCCTGCCCGCATCACGCGCGCGGGCCTCTATTTTTTTATACACGATACAGCGGCGGGAAGTTTGGCGAATGTTTTTTTAAATTGGTTACGCGTCCCCGTACCACGAAGCGCGGCCGCCGGATGAAACATCGGCATTATAATATATTTTTCAAAAATAAATATTTTTCCCTGATCACGCGAAATTTTCGCGTTAGGTAAAAAATAATTCATCGCAAAACGGCCTAGCGGCACGATGACGCGCGGACTGATAATTTTAATTTGTCGCGCAAGATATGATCTATACGCTCTAATTTCTGCAGACGATGGATCGCGATTTTCAGGTGGGCGGCGTTTTACTATGTTGGTGATATACACATCTGCGCGCGCCCAACCAACACGCGCGATGCATTCAGTGAGCAGTTCCCCTCCTCTTCCTACAAACGGTCTGCTTATACGATCTTCTTGAAGCCCTGGCGCCTCACCGATAAATATAACCTCCGCGTCAACATTACCCTCACCAAACACCAGACGAGATTCTTGAAGAGGAAGTGAATCGTCATCAATCATTGCTTGCTTGAGATCCGCGAGCAATTTTTTTTTGTTCATAGTACTCCTGCGATCCGTATCAATTCAACGACGGCACCAACAACGAGCGCCGCGGCAACACCGCCAACAATAAGTATCCGCGTACCGAGAACACGGCGCGCAAGTAACGCGATGACCACGCCTTCGATGCCAATACCGACCGCGCCGATGACATTGATGATCATTATAAAGCTCCGTACTCCAGCAAGATATATGATAAGCGGAACAAACGCAGTGAGCATCCACGCGACATTGCGTGAACGCCAAAGATCATATTCAAAAGTATAGCGAAGCTCAAGCCCAAGCGCGATATATGAGGTAGCAACCGCGAAAAGTCCAAGCAACGTACTGATGACAAACGCGCGGCTACCAATACTAGTCGCGAGTATAAAAAGTACATCATGCGGAGACGCGCCGCCCCCAAGACCAATAATCGTCGTGCTAAATGCTGCGTACACAAGTATCGTGATAATGCTCGATGCGACAATCACGGGAAATATTTTTTTATGCGCAAGATTACCCAACGTATCGACAACCTCTGGTATCACTGATGCGCCCGAAAACGCAAAAAGAAAAATACCATAGGGCAAGAACCAGTCACCATTGCCTCCAAACGGCACCGCGGAAAAATCAAACCGCGACCACCACAGAAAAAAGAAAATAATCGGCAAAAAAACTTCGGGGAATACAAAGAGCAGATTGACCGCACCAATACGCGAAAGACGAAAGAGAATAAGTGGCGAAATAACAACAAAAAAAGAAATGGTGAGCGCAGTCTCGGAAAATGGCATGATACGCGCGAGAAAGTTTCCAATGATGACGCCGTAAACAAGTAAAAGCCCCCAATACGCGCCGAGACGCGAAACCAACGTTACCCAAAAACCCACCTCGCCCAAATATTCGCGAGCGTATCCCGGAAGACGCGCGTGACGCCTATCTTTTAAAATAACGCCCGCGTAGAGCGCGTGCGTGAGCGTAACCAACACAAAAATAAGAAGAGTGTAGAAGAGCGACCAGCCAACACCCGCCCGCACAATCGTGTATGGCAAAGCAAACATACCAGCGCCGATAATCATGCCCGCGAGTAGTCCGACCGCTTTCAGCGTGCGCAACATAAAAGCACCTAGACTGCGCTTACCTTTTCTCGCTTAAGGAGTTTTACGAGCTTTTCTATAAGCTCTTTGGGGTCATCTGAATACACAACAAATGGATTGTCTTTTGCTCGATGAGACTCCGCGATCACCTCATCAATCAATTCAGTCGTGCCGCCTGTACCCGTCAAGATGCCAATTGGCTTTTTATCTTCAAAAGCAACGGTAAATTCATTGAGCGTACCGATACGCCCACATCCGATGATCACCGCGTCAGTCGAACGAGTGAGCAGTAGGTTCCTCCCCGACATACCGGCACCCGTATAGATAATCATATCAAGATAATCGAGCGGCAAATCAAAGACTTCACAATGCTCTTTCTCGGTAGCGGCCGGAGAAATACCAACAGTCTGCCCACCCGCTTCTTTGGCGCCTATAGCCGCCCAATATGGAAAACCAGTCGTGGCGCCATTGACCAAAATCGCGCCCCTCTTCGCTATCTCACTTCCAATCGCCTTTGCTTTTTCGAGCACGTCTTCTGAACAATGACCGGTTTCAGCGGCGCCTGACACGCAAAACTTAAGTTTCAGATGATCATGGGGAGATTTATTCATACACCAAGCGTATCAGAACTCGAAGACCTCTCCAAGGCGCGGAGCATGCGAATGGAGGCCTAAATAGTCACGAATGCGCTGTGAAAGAAAAAGCGCCGCCGATGGCTCGCCCTGTACGACAAATACTCTCTCAAGCGTATCAATATTTTGCTGTACAAATTCAAGAAGCATATTGGTGTCAGCGTGCGCGGAATATCCATGAATCGAACGGACCTCGGCGTTAACCGATACTCGATCTCCCATAATTGTCACCTGGCGCTCGCCATCCAAAATACGTCGTCCTATAGAACCGGCGCCCTGATATCCAATAAACAAAATGATACTATTTTTATCATGGAGATGTCGTTTCGCGTGATGTAAAATCCTCCCGCCAGTCATCATGCCCGCGCCTGCCAAAATCACTTTTGGGCCGCGTACATTGTTGATTGCTTTTGATTCATCAGTCGTAAGTGTGCGATGAAGCCCGGGAAATTGAAAAAGATCATCGCCCGCCTTAATAAGCGCTTTTGCATCAGGACTAAAATAACTTGAGTATTTACGATACACATCAGTAGCGCGAATAGACAAAGGACTATCGAGATACACGGGAATGCGCGGAACGCGCCCGTGTTCCATCAAATCGTTAAACTCATACAGGAGCTCTTGGGTGCGTTCGAGCGCGAACGCGGGGATCATGAGCGTGCCGCCACGCCGTGCCGTGTCTTCTATGGCTCGTTCAAGTTTTGTCTTGCGCTCGCCTGTATCTTCGTGCGCGCGATCACCATATGCGGATTCGATAATCATCATATCAACACCGACGATTGATTCGGGTGGATTAAGAAGTGGCATGGGCTTATTACCCAAATCTCCCGTAAACAATATCTTTTTATCGCCAATCTCAAAAAGCACCATCAAGGAACCCAAAATGTGGCCGGCTTCATAAAAAGTCACGCCGATATCTCCGACCATAAAACGCTGATGATACGGCACTCCTTCCCACAACTTGAGCGCGCCCTCTACGTCTCCCATCGCATAAAATGTCTGCTCGCCATTGCGCGACGCTTCTTTCTCAAGTACACCAAGACTATCTTCGAGCATGAGTTTAGCAAAATCTTTTGTTGGTGGTGTCGAAAAAATCTTACCTTTAAAGCCGTATTTTACCAGTTTAGGAATGCGCCCCGTATGATCAATATGCGCGTGAGTCACAAAAAGTGCGTCAATGGTCGCCGGATCATAGGGGAATTCGTCTACATTGCGCGCGGCGCAAAAACGCGGACATTGAAACATGCCGCAATCAACAAGCACACGAGTTTTTTCAGTTTCAATAAGATAATTGGCACCCGTAACCTCTTGTGCCCCTCCGCAAAAAGTAATTTTAAACATTACTTTTAGTATACCGATTCGCAAGCGCTCCGACTATAGCCGCCGCGACCATTGCGATAACTATGTCAATAAGCGTATCAAGAATCCACAGTGAATCTGCGAAACTCGCCTCGCCCGCGCCAAAAAAAGGTATATCAAATATATATTCAAGAACTTCCCAGAGAAAACTGACGGCAAAGACAAAACTAATATTGATAAACACGGGAACGCGCGGTACTAACGCAAGCAACAAACAGGTAACCCACGCGCCGCCAGCAAAATGTAATATCCAGTCAAGCCACCAAAATTGATTATACCAATTGTGTTCGGGAATTATGCTCGCCGCATGCAAACCCAAAATAACCGCGAGCACGATGGCGAGTAACATAACACGAGATGCCATCACTGGATGTTAGAAAGTAAGATCTTCTTCCGCGCGGTAGTACCCGTGAATTTCTTCTGGCGTAAACCAAAGCGCTATTTCATGCGCCGCCTCTTCGGGTGTTTCTGACGCATGCACCAAATTGTGCACCGAACGCTTTTCGCGATTTGCTGACGCGGGAGAATCTACGGAGAAGTCACCGCGAATGGTGCCCATTTCAGCGTTTGACGGCATAGTATTTCCCGCGATCTTGCGCACCATATCAATCGCGTGCACTCCCTCAACAATCATTTTTATCACTGGCCCCGATGCCATAAAATCAAGAAGCCACCCGCGCACCATAGGACCGATCTCCTCTGGCTTTTCAGTACCCAATTCTTTGATAGGATCGTAACCATATTTTTTATAGGTATTGAGTGTTTTCTCGCCAATGCGCGTAACCCACGTAGAATCTTTCGGATAATGCTGATCAAATTTATCACGCCCAGGAACAATCAACTGCATTGCGATAATCTTTAAATTACGCTGCTCAAGACGATGGATAACCTCACCAACAAGACCGCGCTTCACGCCGTCGGGCTTTACCAGGAGAAATGTACGCTCTTCTTTTGGGTGATTCATAAATATATTTCTATTGATATAGTAAGATATAGCATAGCATACATGGTGATGTTTTCAAGGACATTCTTGCCAACTCTTGCCGTCGGCGACAAAGCAAAGCCGTCCATCAATATCTGTTCGCAATAACCGCGCGCCAATCTTGGCGACACGATCAAGCGTCTCTTGGTGAGGATGCCCATATCGATTCTCCTCCCCTGCCGATACAATAGCGATCTTCGGCAGCGCGCGCGCTAAAAATAAATCCGTCGAAGAATTTTTGGAGCCGTGATGCGCTACTTTCAAAATATCACTTTGCATATCAATGCCGGAGGCAACAAGGCGCACTTCATCATCGCGTTCAATATCTCCTGTGAGAAGTACTTCGTTCTCGCCGTATACTAATCGCGAGACTATCATTACATCATTTGCTTTTGCTGCGAGTTTCTCGTGCTCGCCTGCCATCGGCCCTAAAATATCAAGATACGCGCCACCACCAAGCACGAGCCGCTCGCCCGCCACAGCTGTATGTCGCGCACTTTCTTCATCGTGTATAAGCTCATCAAGCTCGCGCCATATACGTGTATCGACAGTCATGCCATTTTCTATCATCATACCGACATCATACCTTCGCAATACTTCGGTAAGCCCACCGATATGATCGGCATCGGTATGTGTGGCGATGACCACGTCAATCTGCCGATCATAAAACGGCATAACACGCGCGAGCTCTCCTAGCACACGCGACCCAGAACCACCATCAATCAGTATGCGCGCGCCCGAAGGTGTCTCTATAAAAGTGGCATCACCCTGTCCAACATTTAAAAATACTATTTTGAGTTTGCCGTCTGGTTTTGTAAAAACAATATACCAAACAAACACCGTAGCAAACGCGAGCGTCACCAAAACTATAACCTTCAAGCGTGACATATTATCAGTATAACCGACCAAACAACCCGACAATAAAGAGCTGATAGCGCAATATCAATGTCGCTGGCACACCGATCCATACGGATACGAAACCAACAAGCACGCCGCCGACGCCAGCGATAAACGCAAACGCCATCGCAAGCGGCATGGTAATAATCACCAAGATATTTGCCGGTATTGAGACTATCGATGGTAACCCGAAATAAAAAATGATCAATGGCAATGTGGTGATCTGCGCGGCGATAGTTGTCGCGAACGCCTCACGACCGCCAAAACGCTTTGGTATGAATGAAAAAAGAGCATCAAACCGCGGTACCAAAAATATAATGCCAGCGGTAGCGACTACTGACAGCTGAAACCCCACATCACCAAATAAAATGCTGGGCTCCCAAAAAAGCATCGTTGCCACCGCGTACAAGAGCGCCCGCCCCGCCCCATAACGATATCCTGCTCTGCGTATGATGACTACCAACACACCCATGAACGCGGCGCGTACGAGCGAACTTGCGGCACCCGTGGCAAGTACAAAAAAAATAATGCCGAGCACGGGTACCGTAATACCTCGTGATACCACGCCGAGATATTCGGCGATGATCGTAACATTATAGCCGGAGAGCGCGGTCAAGTGCGAGGTACCCGTCCTGCGAAATGCTTGGCGCAGCTCGTACGGCATATCACTACGATCACCAAGTAAAATACCTTTGGCGTACGATGCCTCGGGTTCGGGTAGTGCCGCCTCAAGACCCTCTGCAAATAAAATGCCTACGCGCTCGAGCGGAGGGGTAATGATCGCGAGGAAAGAAAAAGTAAACGCACCACTCTCGGCGCGCGCAATGCCGCAAAGAAAAAATCCGCATATAAGTGCTGCCGCAAAAGCTTGGCGCGAGAAAAAAGCCCCCGCCACGCACACACCAAGCCCAATGCTCAACACCATAAAAAAAGTGCCCGACACCGGCGCCTCAAGACCCGAAGCGATGCCAGCCACAAACGCAACCGCGCTCCATAACGCAATATTGCGAGATGCAATATACTCGGTCATATATTAAATAAAAAGAAAGAATCTTTTGTGCATTTTCGGCTGAGTAGTCCAGAGCATCTATGATAGGACTTGGCCATGCATCAAAAGGTTTTTTCTTTTTATTTAGAGTAGCTTTGTCTGCTCTCCGCTATCAAGCGCTTCGTTGACCATACGGTCAGCGTCTTTATTTCTTTCGCGTGGTACATGTATAAATGACACCTCTCCAAAATCAATCATAAGGTTCCACACTTTTAAAAAAAGCGGGATGATCTTTTCGTTTTCTACCTTGTATTCATGGCTCAATTGACGGCACGCGAGCTCGGAATCCATACGAACTTCGATATGCATGTCTTTGGTCTTCTCTTTGCCAAAAAGCTGTTTTGCTTTTTTAAACGCAAAAATAATCGCCTCATACTCGGCTTCATTGTTGGTACGCACGCCGAGCGGCTCGCCATACTGCTTAGTCACCTGACCACGCTCATCGACGAATGCGACACCCAGCGCCGCTGGCCCTGGATTACCCCGCGACCCCCCATCCGTATAGACAACAATTTTTTGCTTCATGATAAATATCCCACCTGACGCAACCAATAATTGTTTTCCCACTCCCAGAGAGTTTTGGCGGCGTTGAATGCCTTCATATCATTGAAATAGTATGGAAACTCACGCATCTCGACGACACCCTCTACCGGACCCCAATCATGCCGATCCTCTTCGCAGGTCTTTTTGCCGTTTGGACGAATTTTTGCGCGACCGCCCTTTTCGCGCAATTTTGATCCGCAGAGCGCACATACTTTGTTTTGATCAATGCGCAAAATCCATCGCGTCTCGATTTGGCGCGGGAGTTTGAGCGCCAACTTCACGTCGTATTCTTGGAGCGCCTGCACATATGCTGCTGTCTGCAAATTATATTCAGGATAAAATCCTGTAGAAGTTTTAATATCGAGTACGCCAAACTTGCCATCGATCTCGGCTAACGCGTCAACCGTACCCGCGTAGCGCCCGCGACCTGACCATACCTGCTGCTCAATATATTCAGGGTGAAAAAATATCTTACGCTCATTATAAAACTCTCGAAATGCCTCTACCGCGGGCTTGATTGATTTTGGCGCCTCAACCTTTTCGCCTATGGCAATCTTTTGCACCGTCTCATGTACGAGCGTCCCCTCTAAAGCCGATTTTTCTTTGACGGCCTCTGCCGCCTCAAAAGAACCCATCTCACGAAAAAAGTTTTGGAGTGCCGGTTTTGATTTAACCTCAAGAATTTTGGTCACGCGCGGATACCAGCGCCCTCCTATCTCGTAGCCGTTTTTTTCTTTGAAATCGTTGCCATCAACATGCCTCATACTTATCTACTCCCGTCCTCTACCGACAAGTCGAGGTACCGCGCGTCTTCTTCTATAAGATACGTTTGCGTCACATAATACACGCCGAGCAATATCACAAACGCGATTGCGATAAAATAAAAAAACCAACGGTTAGGATGCAAAGTTTTGAACAAGATCATAGTGTGAGTATCTCATACTTTATTGTTTTTGCGAAGCGCGTCAATGCCTGGCAAGGCGCCATCGGCTAGAAAATCAAGCATCGCCCCACCGCCAGTAGATATATGAAAAAAACTCTTGCCAACCTTCGTGCGATCAAGCACCTCAAGCGTGTCACCCCCGCCAACGATAACCTTGCCCTTGGCACGCGAAAGTACACGCAATAAATCGCGCGTCCCCTTGTCATATCCTCCTTCCAAATATCCCAGAGGACCATTCCATAAAATAGTCTTCGCGGTCTGTATGATATCTGCCAAGATGGCGATGGTCTCGGGGCCAACATCATAAATATGGTCAGCCTTACCTACTTCAAACGCGCTCGCTGTCCTGCCTTTGCCATCAAGGCGCACATCGAACGGCAATATGATTTTTTTGGCAAGCAAAAAATGTTTTTTGATGTCGCCCAATGCTTTTTTCTCAAACAAAGATTTCCCAATCTCAAGATCGTGCGCCGCCAAAAAAGTATTGGCGAGCACGCCGCCCAAAAATACCGCGTCAGCTCGCGTTACAAATTTTTTAAGAAGCGCAAACTTGGTCTCAAATTTGGCGCCACCTACAATCACCGCAAATGGTTTTTGCGGATACAGCACATGCGAGAGCTTTTCTACTTCTCTTTGAAAAAGAAGACCCGCGTATGCTGGAAGATGACGTGGCACGCCTACGATCGAAGCATGATTGCGATGAGAGACGCTAAAGGCCTCATTGATATATATATCAGCAAATGAAGCAAGCAACTTGGCAAACGCTGAATCATTTTCTTCTTCACCCTTATGCAAACGAACATTTTCAAGAAGAACAATGTTTTTTTCTGCCGCGCGGCGTACGCGTGCCGCATCATATGATGATTCAAAAAAAACAGGCATCCCAAGCGTGCGGCTAATCTCGCGCGCAAGAGGCTTAAATGAGAGCTGGCGTTTTTTTTCATCTTCGATATGTGCTATCAGCACAATACGCGCACCGCGAGCAAGCAAAAGTTTTATCGTGGGGATAGTGTGCTTGATACGGAAACTATCTTTGATGCGCCCTCCCACGAGCGGTTCATTGAAATCAACGCGCACGAGCGCTGTCTTGCCACGAAGATTTTTTGGTATATCTACGAATTTATACTGGCGCATTGGATGATTGCGATAAATGATTTTGGATTAAGACTTTCGCGGCCTACCAAAAGACCAGCGACATCCCGTTCGCGCAAGAAATCTGCCGCGTTGTCAGACGAGGCAGATCCTCCATACAAAACACGAAGCGCTTTTACGCGAGATGAGCCGAAGCGCGCAGCGATAGTTTTTTTGATAAAAAGAGCAGCTTCAGCCGCATCTTTGGGAGTTGCCGATTTGTGTCCCGCGCCCACCGCCCACACTGGTTCGTAGGCGATCACCAAACGCCCTACCTCGCTCTGCTTGACCAGCGCGCACGCTCGCTCAAGCTGTCCACGAATGACAGAGAAAAAAACACCATCGGGATCGCGCACGTCTTCTCCAACGCACACAATAGGTATGAGTTTGGTATCAAGCGCGCGACGTATTTTTTTAGCGATGATATCATCAGTCTCACCCAAGCGCCTTCGCTCTGAATGCCCGATAATAACATATCGCACTCCAAGTGTTTTGAGCATCAACCCCGATACTTCACCTGTATACGCGCCTTCTTTTTCCCAAAAAATATCTTGCGCGCCAAGCGTCAAAAAACGCGCGCGCGGAGCAATCGCTAAATAGGGAAACGGCGGAGCAACGACCACATCAGCGTTTTTGACCGCGTTCTTTGCGCGCGCCAGTTGCGCAAAATATGTTACCGCGCTTCCCTTGTCGCCCGGATTCATCTTCCAATTTGCTACGATGAGTTTTTTCATAGTATTATGCTGCTCGCAAATATTCTGCCGCCGCTTCAGGCGCCACCTCCACCACACGGATACCCGAGCCATGCTCTACCCCGCCAAGCGTTGAGGTCTTTGGAAAAATCTCTACATGCCAGTGATAATACCGATAGTCTTGTTTATCGACAGGGGCAGTATGAATAAAAAAGTTATACGACACGTCACCAAGTACTTTTTTGAGACGGCGCAATGCGGCGGTAAGTGCGTCAGCAAGACATAATCGCTGACCTTCAGTAATCTCTTCAAAATGCGAATTGTGTGCCCGGGGAAAAATACGCAGCTCAAACGACGCGTGCGGCGCGTATGATGTCATTACCACAAATTCATTATTCTGATAGACAAGGCGCTCGGCGGAAGATTCTTCAGCGGCAACAATCTCACAATGTACGCACGTGCTCTTTTTCTCAAACCACGCGCGCGATCCCGCGATAGATCTACGCACGTCATGCGGCACAAACGGCAACGCGAGAATCTGCGAATGCGGATGCCAAATGGAAGCGCCTGCCGCGGCGCCATGATTATGAAAGACAAGTACATACTGCAAGCAATCCTCATCTTTGTGCGTCAAAATTCTATCTTGATACGCGCGCACCATAAGCTCGGCCTGCTCCGAACGCATATCTGCTAAAAAAATATCATGATCACGAGGTATGACCACTTCGTGGAAACCGGTTGCCGGCATAGCTCGCGTAAAACCTTCTCCGGGCGGCACGGGGCATGATCCTTCGTGTTTGGTGACCAAAGGATATTTGTTTGGGATCACCTGTAGCGCCCATGAATCAACGACAGCTCCGACACCCTTCTTTGTATCAGCCGTATACCATACCAGCGGATCAATATTGTTTGTTTTTTGAGGATCTTCAAATGGACAATCCTTTTTTGGCGTTGGCGCACCGACACCAACACTAAATTGATTTGGTCTACGCGCCCTACCTGGCGCTATAAGCACCCAATCTCCACTAACGGGATTTTGCCGAAGTTCTGAACGTTGATCCATAAAAAATTATTTATCGTATTGCTTGGTAATAAGCCCGCAGCGCACCTTGACCGTCTCCCACAACACGCCAACGTATCCAGAAAGCTTTACATGACTTGCCGCGTCGTTAACCCAATACGCGTCAACGATACCTATTGAAAACTTAAAATGACGCGCGAGCGCCAATGCTTCAATATCAAAACCCCACCGATCAATTTTGGAAACAGAAAAAATCTTCTCGGCTGATTTTTTGTTGAATGCCTTAAACCCGCACTGCGTATCCCAAATACCATAAACGGCTACTATCTGGATAAATAAATTACCCATATTGCCCATAAGCCGCTTGAGCGCCGACTGGGGTATGGCTTGGCGCGCACCTGGCGCGTCTTTAGCATCACGCGAACAAATGACGATATCTTTGCCATCGTCAAAAAGCGGCTTCATCTTTACAAAATGGCTAATATCAGTTGAATTGTCAGCATCCGTAAAAAGACGAATCTGCCCACGCGCGGCAAGCATCCCCTCGCGCACGGTATAGCCCTTGCCACGATTTTGCTTGCGGTCAATGACACGCACGTTCTCTTTGCTAGACGCAAATGTTTGCGCCATTCGAGCAGTGCCGTCCGTGGCGCCATCGATAACAATAATAATTTCTGACGAAAACGCCTGTTCACCAAGCCATTTGTCGATAGCGACGAGCGTCATATTGATGCGCTTTTCTTCGTTGTACGCGGGGATGACAACCGAAAGATAGGGTTCCATGCCCCTTATGGTAGCATATTTTTTTGCCGTTCCAAGTAACTTTGGAGGATAATAGCGGCGCTCGACGCATCAATAGCGCCCTTAGCGCCCCCTTGCCGCGTTACTTCACTCGATGAGAGAAACTCGTCTTCCAATTCAACCGGCAGGCCAAGTGACTCAAGATTTTTTGCAAACGCGCGCACCTTAGTCGTCATGTCGGTATCACTCATGTCCCCCAACGCCCGTGGCAACCCAACCACAATACGCTCTACGCTTTCTTTTTTTATTAAATCGCCAATATCGTCTACGATGCGTTTGGTGTTCTCAATAATTTTATGCGGAAATGCCATGGATCCCGCGTCATCGGAAAGCGCGAGTCCCACGCGCCTACCACCATAATCAATACCGAGCATTCGGGCCATAAGTGTTATGTTTTCGTAATAATCTCGGCACCGTTTTTGGTAACTAAAACAGTATGTTCAAAATGCGCGGCGGGTTTTTTATCGCGCGTCATCCATACCCAACCATCTTGAGAAACTTTTACCTTAGGCGAGCCGAGCGTTACCATCGGTTCGAGCGCTATCACCATGCCCTCTCGCAACACTTCACGCGTGCCACGCTCGCCCCAGTTGGGGATCTCGGGATCTTCGTGCACCCTATCACCTACGCCGTGACCTACGAGCTCGCGCACCACGCCAAACCCCTCACTTTCTACATATTCTTGGATAGCCGCACCAATGTCGCCGATATGCGCGCCATCGCGCACGGTGGCGATACCAACCTCAAGCGCGCGGCGCGTCACCTCCAATAGCTTCTTTTTTTCATCAGAAATATTACCAACAGGTACGGTAATCGCGGTATCGGTAAAAATGCCCTCATACTGCATGCCAATATCAAGCCCAACAATATCGCCTTCCGCCAAAACACGCGCGCCCGGTATACCGTGCACTACCTCGTCGTTCACTGATACACAGAGAGTCGCGGGATATGCCATCTTTGTTCCCTCGGTTTGATAATTTTTAAATGATGGCGCACCGTCTGATTTTCTTATCAAATCTTCAGCGAGACGATCGAGCTCAATGGTAGTAACACCGGGCGCAACCTTATCCCGCACAGCCAAAAGAACAGCGGCAAGACGCTTGCCACCCTCACGAAGACTTGCGAGTTGCGTATCGTTTTTTATTTTCATGCGTTGATAGCGTTGATTTTTTCTTTTATACGCTCATGGATTTCTTCGGGCGTGCCCTCGCCCGATACTTCCACTATCTGAACACCGCGCGTAGCCGCGAAAGGAATAATAGTTTTTGTATGGCGCGAATATTCCACAAGGCGTTTCGCGATAATATCTTCTTTGTCGAGCGCACGACGCACTAACTCCCCTCCGCATACGGGACAAAAATCCATCGCGTCATTCTCAAGACTTGAGATAAGTGGCTGACCGCATTTTTTGCACACGCGCCTGTGGCTATTGCGATCGATTGAAGCCTCCGCTGGCACCTCAATGTGCACGATCACGATCGATCCATCACCATATATATTCATTAAAAATGATATAACAAATTCTGCTTCATCTCTCGTACGCGGAGATCCTGACAAAATAATACCGAATCCTTCGTGCGCAATTTTTTGAATACCATCAGTGATGATCTGCATTTTGAAATGCGAACCGGTGAGATATCCTTTTTCAAAACGCTCACGCTCAAGCCGCACCTCGGGATCATCTTGTCGTTTTGGCTCCTGAAGCGCGCGCTCAATAGCACGGCCGGTATCAAAATGCCGATACCCAGGATTTGATTCGGATAGAAGCGCGGCTTGTGTACCTTTGCCAGCCCCCGGCGGGCCGATAAAGATAATAACAGCGGGGCGTGGCACGGTCATACTCACAGTATGACACGCTTAATCGTACTCACGAAGAGTCATCTGCGCACGCACCTGCTTGATGGTTTCAATAACCACCGAAACTACGATAAGGAGCGCGGTACCGCCAAGGGCAAGTGCTTGTGTACCAGTGATAGTCTGCATCGCGAGCGGAAGCACGGCAATAGCACCCAAAAAGAGAGCGCCGACCAGCGTGATGCGCGTAATAAGTTTGCGAAGATATTCAGAGGTCGAAGGTCCAGGGCGAATACCCGGAATAAATCCGCCCTGTTTTTGTAAATTTGAAGAAATCGCGTCCGGATCAAAGGTTACCGATGTGTAAAAGTAGGTAAAGAGAAATACCAGCAAAAAATACATACAGCCGTAAATCAATTGGTTGCTCGCGATACTCAATATGGTCGCGCCCACACCCGCGATAGATGGATATTTTGACGAAGCAAACATCTGCCCGATGAGTGACGGAAAGAGCAAAATGGAGATCGCAAAGATGATAGGAATAACGCCAGCTTGGTTTACGCGAAGTGGAAGATAGGTCGATACTCCCCCATACATACGCATACCTCTAACGCGCTTGGTATATGAGATTGGGATCGGACGTTCAGCCTCAGTGATAATAACCGTGCCAGCGATGATGAGCGGAGCGGCAATTAAAAACGCGAGAATAGTCGGCAACTGCGAAGCATCATAGGTAAAGAGTGTCTGCTGAATACTCGAAGGGACGCCCGCTACGATGCCCGCGAAAATCAACAGCGAAATACCGTTGCCGATACCATATTCGGAGACCACCTCACCAATCCACATGAGAAACAGGGCGCCGCCCGTCACTACGATCAAGTTGGTAAAAAGATCAAAAGCGCCCAACCGCGGAATAATATTTTGTTGCATCAACAGCGCCAAGAGCGCGTATCCCTGCAAAAACGCGAGAGGAATCGCGAGCAAACGCGAATATTGATTGAACTTCTTGCGACCCGTCTCACCATCTTCCTGATACATCTCTTTGAGCGACGGAAAAATCATAGTAAAAAGCTGCATGATGATTGACGCGGTGATATAAGGGCCAACGCCAAGCATCACAATCGAAACATTATCAAGCGCGCCGCCAGAAAAAATATTGAGAAGACCCAAAAAATTGCTGCCCAAAAAGTCAGGGCGCACGCGCGGATCAAACGCCGGTATGGGAATAATCGCAAGAAATCGAAAAAACGCCAAAAATCCAAGCACGACGAGAATGCGTCTGCGCAAATCCTTGTCTTTGAGTGCCCGCAACATATTTGTCATAATTATTTCTGAAGACTGGCGGAAATTTCACAACCTTTGATTGCAAACGCCGAGACCGTGCCCGGACCTATGATCTTAATCGCTGGGATCTTGCCGCCGATACGCTTGATGAGCCCTCTTTTGTATAACTCCTTGGGAGTGATCGTCTCGCCCTTACCAAATTTCTTTGTGATAGCAGAAAGCTTAATCGAGATTGAATGACGCGGGATAAAGTATACCGCGTGGCCTCTTCGCTTTGGAATCTTCATGATAAGATCGCGCATTTCAGGGCGGATACGGCGACCAGCGCGCGCTTTCTGACCCTTGATACCGCGACCAGAAAAACTGCCGCGCTTACCGCCGCGTCCGATACGTACTGCTTTTTTACGGGGGTTAGCCGTTTTTACGCTGTGTAATTGCATATGGTCGTAATTTCTCAAGAGCCAAAATGGCTGCTCGAGCATTGTTAAGTTTATTGGTCGTACGCGACAACAATTTCGCGCTTGCATTCTCGATACCAGCAAAATCAAGCACCGTTCTAATCGGACCGCCTGCCACCAATCCGCGACCTTCGCGAGCAGGTTTCAAGAGCAATCGCGTCGAACCAAGCTTTGCCTCAACCTCGTACGGAATTGATTTTGATTTAGTGATGGGCACTACAATAACCGATGCTCTGGCAACACGGAGCGCCTTCTCGATTGATTTTGCGGTGTCATTGCCTTTAGCAACGCCGACGCCAACACGCCCAAGTTTATCTCCGTAGACAACGGTAGCGCGAAAACTAAAGCGGCGGCCGCCCTTCATGACGCGCGCGACACGCCTAAGATCAATAAGGCGATGATGCCCCTCCTCTACGGGACGTTCCCTGCGTGGTCGGTTTGGTGGTCGTCCTCCTGACCGTTGTTGTGGTTGTGGTGACATATAGTTAGAATTCTAATCCTCCTTCCCTGGCGGCTTCGGCAAACGCGCGAACGCGCCCATGATACTGAAAACCTCCGCGGTCAAATACTACTCGGGTAATACCTTTCTCTTTTGCTTTATCAGCCATCAGCTTACCGAGAACCTTCGCGCGATCTTGTTTGGTGCCCTTGATGTCCATCGCCATATCAGAAAGACCGATAAGCGTACGCCCCTTGCCATCATCAATAATCTGCGCCTGCAAATAGCGAGAAGAACGGGAAAGCGCGAGACGCGGACGAACGTCAGTTCCTGACACCTTCGCGCGTACGCGGCGGTGACGATTTGCAGTGCGTTGTTGTGCTGTCTGTTTCATAGATTATGCGCCGGTTGACGCCTTCTTACCCGCCTTTCTGCGTACGACCTCGCCTGAATAGCGAATGCCCTTGCCTTTGTAGGGCTCTGGTTTTTTAAGCGCGCGAATCTCGGCAGCGGCCTTTCCCACGGCATCCTTTGAAATTCCCGAAACCGTAATAATATTTTTCTCAACCTTGAGATCAATTCCTTCGGGTGCTGAAAAAAGAACCGGGTGGGAAAACCCGAGTGCCAATTCTATATCCTTACCTTTTTGCGTGGCGCGATAACCAACCCCTTCAATCATAAGCTTGATATCGTAACCCGCGGTCACGCCCCCTACCATATTTGCGACATGCGCGCGCATCGTACCCCAAAGCTTGAGCGCGTCACGCGTCTGATGCAATGGCATAATAGTAACGATATTCTTTTCTGCGGTAACACCAATATCAAAAGGAAGCGCGCGTTTGAGCATACCCTTGGGTCCTTTGACCTCAACAAAACCAGCATTGACCGTCATGGTAACGCCTTCGGGAAGTACTATGGGTTGTTTACCGATACGACTCATATTGATTACCAAACTTCAAATAATACCTCGCCGCCGACGCGAGCCTTGCGTGCCTCGCGATCAGTCATCAGCCCCTTTGAGGTTGAGATAATCTGCACGCCATACCCATGCTTAATCGAATGAATATCGCTCGCTCCACGATACACGCGGCGCGAAAGCTTTGAGATGCGGCGCATACCATCAATGCGCCCCTCGCCTTCGGGATTATATGAGAGCGTTACTTCGATAAAGCGTTTCGCGCGTTTGCCCCTGCGATCGATCTTTTTAATATATGAGGATTGTTCGAGAATCTTTGAAACCTCCCACAAAAATTTTGAATACGGAACAAGCGTTGATTCTTTACCAACGGCTTGCGCGTTTGTCACGCGCACCAAAAAGTCTGAAAGTGGATCTCTTACCATGATGATTTTTTAATACCCGGCAACATGCCTTCATTGGCAAGCTCGCGGAAACAAATACGGCAAAGATCAAAATCGCGCATATAGCCGCGCTTGCGGCCGCAACGAAAGCATCGGCGAACGAGTCGCGTTGAAAACTTTGGTTTGCGTGTTGCGCGTACGCGCACTGATGTTTTTGCCATATAAGGTCGCTCTAGTATACTGAAAAAATTACTTTTTAGCAAGCGGGAATCCGAGGAGCCTAAAGAGTGTTTCGGCCTTTTGCTTCGACCTGGCATTTGTTACTACCGTTACCTGGATGCTGTAGATACGGCGCACATCTTCACCAATCATCTCGGGGAAAATAATGTGCTCGCGAATACCTACATGCAAATTGCCATGCTCATCTACCGACGATATCGCGATGCCGCGAAAATCGCGCATACGCGGAATGGTCGCGCCCACAAAACGATCAAGAAAATCATTCATGCGTTTGCCACGCAAAGTAACACGATAGCCCACAAGTGAGCCGACGCGCGTCTTGAATGACGCAATGGCGATGCGAGCCGGGCGCTTTTGTGGTTTTTGTCCCGTCACCATTTCCAAAAAACGCGCAAGCTCTTCGCGCTCTTTGTCGTCTTTGAGACGCCCTACGCCTGCATTAACGATAACTTTAAGAATACGTGGTACCGCAAAAACACTTTTAACGTGGTGTTCTTTTTGGAATGCCGCGACCGCTTTTTCTTTATATATTTCTGAAATTCTTTTCATGGTATCTCCTTTATGAAAGCGCTGCCTTACATTTTTTACACACGCGCGACTTTACTCCATCATGCATCTCAAAACCTACGCGTGTTATTTTACCGCACGAAGGACAGAGAACCTGCACATTGGCCGCCCATACAGGATGCGTTACTGTTACGCGCTGGCCTTTTTGTCCCCCGCGCTTTGCGCGCGTATGGCGCATTTTTTCATTGACACCCTCGACAACCACTTTATCGAGCACAGGAAAAGTACGAAGAATCTTGCCCTTCTTGCCATGATCTTTCCCTTTCATAACGACGACGGTATCGCCTTTTTTGATTTTTAGTGTATTCATATTAGAGTACTTCCTCCGCGAGTGAAATAATCTTGGTATACCCAAGGTCGCGAAGTTCGCGCGCGATAGGACCAAAGATACGACCGCCTCGTGGCTCGCCCTTCGCGTCTATCACTATGGCCGCATTGTCATCAAATCGGATATACGAGCCATCTTTTCTGCGGAGTGGCGCGCGTTGACGCACGATGACCGCGCGGACAATTTCTTTTTTCTTGAGTAACTTACGAGGTTCGGCTATCTGCACTGATGCAACCACAATATCACCGATACGCGCATAACGCTTGCGGGTACCGCCAAGCACCTTGAACACACGGATGATGCGCGCACCCGTATTATCTGCTACTACCAATAGTGATCGCGGTTGTACCATATAATCTCCTTATTGAATATCCTTTACTGCCGCCCAATGCTTGTCGCGTGACATGCGTGGGATTGGCGTCAAAATAACTTTGTCTCCTTCACGCAAAGAATCGTCTTGGACATGCGCCTTATAACGCTTTGAGACGCGCATAAATTTATGATACTTTGGGTGCTTGGCAAGACGCGCAACCTCAACAACCACGGTCTTTTGCATTTTTGCCGAGACTACCGTACCTTTTAATTTTTGAATATGTTTAGTGGTCATGATTGTTTCTCTCCCATGAGCGTAAGAATGCGCGCGCGCTCTCTCTTCAATTCGCGCACCTCTTTGACATTCTTGGAGCGCGCGCGGAGGTGGTGAAAAGTAGATTCCGCGATCTTTTGATTGGTCGCCTTCAATATATCAAGAAGTTCGGTATCTGTTTTTGTTCGTAATTCTTTTGCTTTCATATATTCTCCTTACCCACGAATTACAAACTTGGTTTTAACGGGCAATTTTGCGCCGGCCTTGCGCATCGCCTCGCGTGCAGCATCCTCTGAAATACCATCAATCTCAAAGAGCACGCGCCCGGGACGAACAGGAAACACATAATGATCTGGCGCGCCCTTACCGCCACCCATGGTTACTTCGGGAGGGCGTCGTGTAATCGGCTTGTCAGGGAAAATACGAATCCACAATTTGCCGGTCTTTTGCATGGAGCGCGTAAATACCTTGCGCGCGGCTTCGATTTGACGTGAATTAATCCACGCGGAGCTTTCAGCCTTAAGACCGTACTGACCAAAAGATACTTTTACGCCGCGTGTCTCAACCATACGCGATCTTGAGCGACCCTTTTGCCATTTGCGATGTTTTACTTTTTTGGGGACTAACATACTTATTTCTCCTTGCGCCCTTTCTGATCATCGGCGAACACCTCGCCCTTGTAGAGCCAAACTTTGATACCGACCGTTCCATAAGGCAATATCGCGCGCTCGCGGGCAAACTCTACATCGGCGCGCATGGTCTGCAATGGAATCGATCCATCACGAAGCCATTCAACGCGGCCCATCTCTGAGCCATCAAGACGCCCCGATACTTGAATGCGGATACCCTTTGCGGCGCCCGAAGTCATCACCTTTTGAATATTGATCTTGAGTGTGCGGCGAAACGGCAAGCGCTTTTCGAGATCTTGCGCTACCAAACGAGCTACTGACGCCGCGTCACCAAATGGGTTACGCACCTCATCAATGGTGATACGAAGATCTTTGATGGCAAATTTTTTATGAATATCTTTTTTGAGTCGCTCGATTCCCTCGCCGCCACGGCCGATAAGAAGGCCGGGGCGCGGCGTACGCACGATCACCTGCACGGCATTGCGCGAGCGTTCAATCTCAATACCTGAAACCATCTGCATACGAAGTCTTTTCATCAGCCACTCGCGGAGCATGACATCTTCTTTGAGAAATCTTGTGTATTGCTTTACATTAAACCAGCGCGAGCGCCAGTCACGAAGAATCCCTATCCTATGTGCGTATGGATGTACTGAATGTCCCATAATTATTTTTTATCTCCTACTACTACCTCTCGCGCCTCAAGAGTCAATGAAATGTGGCTCGTACGCTTGCGGATAGGAAAAGCTCGGCCGCGCGCGCGGGGCATCGAACGCTTGAGGGTGCGTCCTTCATCTACACGAAAATCCGTAATGATGAGTGGCGTTGCCTCGGCTACCTTAGCATTATGGTGAGCATTGGCAACCGCGCTGCGGATCAACTTCAAAATGGGCTCGGCGCCACGCTTGGGAAGCGAACGAAGCTGAACCTCGGCCACACGCGCATCCATGCCTTTTACCATATCAGTAACCAAGCGTACCTTACGAGGCGCGATGCGAAGTGAATTGAGATATGCGTGAACTTTAGTCATATCGATTATTTAGTGGTGCCGGCTTTAGCTGCTTTTGCGGCATCCTGTTCTTTAATCTTTGCCGCTGCCTCGATTTCTTTCTGCATCTTACCGCCATGACGAGTAAACTTGCGGGTTGGTGAAAACTCACCCAAACGGTGTCCGACCATTTCTTCTGCGATAGTTACATTGATAAAATCTCTGCCGTTGTGAACACCAAAAGTATACCCAATCATTTCGGGAGAAATCTGCGAAGCGCGCGCCCAAGTCTTGATAACCGTTGCCTTACCGCCGGCAGGAAGCTTTTTGATTTTCGCCAAAAGCTTTGGTTCGATATAGGGCCCTTTTTTGAGTGATCGTGACATAAAAAATAATTAACCGTTTTGCTTGGTTGGACGACGCTTGATAATAAACTGCTGCGAATACTTTTTCTTGTTGCGCGTTTTGACACCGCGCGTACCCTTGCCCCACATATTCTTGGGGCGGCGCGTACCTTGTGGCTGTGAACCTTCACCGCCACCATAAGGGTGATCGACAGGATTCATAGCGGTACCACGAACGGTAGGACGAATACCAAGCCAACGCGAGCGGCCGGCCTTACCGATGGTAACAAACATGTGCTCTTCATTTGAAAGACTGCCAATCGTACCCCATACCGCGGATGATATTTTGCGCACTTCTTTTGACGGCATTTTAAGAGTCGTGGTTCGACCTTCCTGCGCGATAACTTCTGCTGACGATCCAGCAGAACGAATCATGCGGCCGCCACCGCCCGGCTTGAACTCAATATTATATACATACGTACCCGGTACCATGCGTGAAAGCATCGTCGCGTTGCCCGGCTTTACGGGAGCTTTATCAGAATACAAAACAACAGAATCTTTTTTCATCTCACGGCCGGCGAGCACATAACGCTTCTCGCCATCAGGATAAATAACCAAAGCAATAAACGCTGTGCGATTAGGGTCATATTCAATAGAAGCAACCCTGCCCGGAATATCGCGCTTGTCATACGCAAAAGAGACAATGCGATAAACGCGCTTGTGGCCACCACCCTTGTGGCGCACCGTGATGCGGCCCGCGCTGTTGCGGCCGACATGGCGCTTGCGGCCCGCGGTCAAGCTTTTTTCTGGTTTTACACCATGCGTCAAAACTTCCCGGTAGTTGATGCCGGTCATGTGTCTGCGCGATGGAGTTGTGGGTGCGTATGATTTCATGTAATTAAAAAATATCGATGGCCTCGCCTTTGCGGAGTGCCACCACCGCCTTTTTATACCCTCTTTTAACACCCTCCGTCAACCCACGGCGGCGCGGCTTTTCATGCGCGGTGATAATGTTGACATCGGTCACATGAACCTTATACGCGCGCTCAACCGCGTGGCGAACCGCTTGCTTGTTTGCGGTCGTCGCGATACGAAATACATACTGACCTTCCTCTGAAAGTTGGCGCGCGCGCTCAGTAACATGCGGAGCTATGAGCACCGCGCGCTCAACACCCTCAAAGCGTGTCATGGGCTTTGCATCCGCGTGGTCAGCGTGATCGTGGGAAACCACTTTTGCCGCTTTTGCGCCAGAGCGTTTTTCTTCTTTTTCTTTTTTCTTTAAAAATGGGAAGAGTGCCATATAATTTGGTTAGCGAGCAATAGTGGTTAGCGCGTCTTTGGTAAATACCAAATACTTTGGCAAGAGCGCCTCTTCGACATTGATGTTGCGCGCCTCCATCATCTGCACATAGGGCAAGTTACGAAACGCACGAATAGTTTCTGGTTGTGACTTCGCGGTCAAGATAAGCGCGCGGCCACCCTTTGCGCCAAATGTCTCTTTGCCGATTGCCTTACCAAATGTCTTGAGAAATACGGCGGCCTCTTTGGTCTTTGGCTTTTGAGTCGCGAGTGAATCTACAAAAATAATCTCACCGTCTTTGAGTTTGCGTGAAAGTGCTACCGCGAGAGCCTTACGGCGTGCGTTTTTGTTGATCTTTGTTGTGAAATTTTTGTCCTTTGATGGACCGTGAGTAACGCCACCGCCAACCCACAATGGTGAGCGCGTGGAGCCGTGTCGTGCGCGACCCGTACCTTTTTGGCGCCAAGGTTTTTTGCCACCGCCTCTGACATCACCACGGTCTTTAACGTGCGCGATTGCCTTCCTGCGATTAGCCTGAATCTGAATGACGGTCTCGTGTACGAGCGTTGGACTCCAGCGAACACCAAAAAGAGCGTCAGAGAGAGCTACTGTGCCGACCGTATCGCCTTTTTGATTGTAGAGTGGAGCTTCCATGATAAGTTATGCGGAAATTTCAAGAAGCGCGCCACGAGCGCCGGGAACCGCGCCGCGTACATAGAGCAAGTTTTTATCAGTATCGATTTTGGCGACCATGAGATTTTCTACCGTAATGCGAGTACCGCCCATACGGCCACCCATGCGAGTACCTTTGAGTACGCGCTGAGGCCATACCGCGCCGATTGAGCCCGGCTCGCGATGAGCGTGCTTCACACCATGGGTCTTGGGAGCGCCCTTGAAGCCATGGCGCTTAACTACACCCTGAAAACCGCGACCCTTCATGGTGCCTGATACTTTTACAAAATCCCCTTCCGCAAAAACCGAAACATCGATCTTGCCGCCTTTTTCGTAGGTATCTTCTGTACGAAACTCTTTGCGGGTCTTGCCGAAAAGGACCTGTACCGCCTCATAACCGTCTTTTTCTTTACCCTTCACTTGAGAAATCTCGACGGGACCAGCTTGAATGACGGTCACAGGGATTACCGTGCCGTCGTCTTTGAAT
>SXGT01909716.1_pt1 | contig 35426 bp, 30 predicted proteins | sample 3176221 | NCBI WGS metagenome assembly SXGT01 (sample SAMN11356862, study PRJNA531348) | freshwater metagenome | isolation source: freshwater sample F1-120 | place: China: Fuxian Lake, Yuxi | collected 2017-12-25 | reverse complement strand
GTGTGGTTCAGGTCCTCGCGCTTGAGATAAATCTTCGCGCCGCCCAGTTCGCGCGTGAGCCGCTCGGCGAAGTAGAGCGGCGATGGCCTTCCGATGAACTCGCGCAGGTAGTAACTCAGCTCGCGCTGAAACTCCGGGTCATGCTGCGCGCGGAAATATTCGTCCTCCAGCTCCTGCAACGGATGCACGAGCGTTTCGGGGACGTAGCGCCCGCCGAACGGGCCGAAGTGGCCGTGGGCATCGGGGACAGTCGGAGTGGCGACACTGCTCATGGGGGCAAGGTAGCAAGGTGGCCGGGGCGGGCCAATGGGGAAGTTGGGGAGCGTAAAACGAAATGCGTAAAACGTAAGGGCCGTCGGTTCACGAACGCCAACGGCCCTTACATTTTACGCATTATCCAATCTCCTGCTCCATCTCGCGAACAATCTCCACGAACCGCCGCACCAACCCCGCATCCTTCTGCCCGGGCGCGGACTCCACCCCGCTCGAAACGTCCACGCCGAAGGGCCAGACCTGTTGCACGGCGTCGGCGACGTTCTCAGGCGTCAGGCCGCCAGCGAGAATGACGGGGCGGCCCAGTTCCTTTGCCTGACACGCGAGATCCCAGTTGAACTTCTCGCCCGTGCCGCCGCGCTGGCCGGCCACATGGCTGTCGAGCAGCCACGCGTCCACGGCGTAGTCGGGCAGCGGCTTGAGCGACTCGGCGTTTTGGATGCAGAAAGCCTTCACGACCTTGAGCGGTGCAAACTGGCGGCAGAACTCCGGCGTCTCCTCGCCATGAAATTGCAGCGTGTCCAGCCCGCACTCAGCCACGATGGCGCGCACGGTCTCGGCGCTGGCGTTCACGAAGACGCCGACCTTGGCCACGAACGGCGGGAGCGCGTGGATGATCTGCGCGGCTGCGGCGGGGGCGATGTTGCGCTTGCTGCCCGCGAAGAACATGAAGCCCAGCGCGTCCGCGCCGGCCTCGACGGCGGCGAGTGCATCCGGCAGGCGGGTAAGGCCGCAGATTTTGACCTTGGTGCGCATGGCTACTTGATAAGTTCGTAGTGTCCGATCATCGGCAACGGTTTGCACTGGCCGCCGGCGGCGTTGACGATGCCGAGTATGACCAACACGGCGTAGCCAACGAAAAGGCCCATGCCCACCAGACCCATGATGGCTACAAAAATCACTCCGAGGAACGGGATGAGCGCCATGCTAAACGTCAGCACCCATGAACCGACCATCACCACCAGCAAGGCAAGGAACAGAACCATCCCCTGATTGGCGGGGTATTTGGCGAAGCGTGAATGCGGAGCTGCAAGGAGGGGAATCAGGAATAGAATTCCCAAGTAGGCAAGAATTCCGAACGCCCTGTTCTTCTCGATGTCCTCGGCCTCCGAACCAGGCATGCTAGGCGGCTTCGGCGGCATCGCATTGCCCGCGCCCGGAACTGAAGGAACGGCGGGTGGTGAAGCGGCGGGGCGGCAGTTCGCAAACTCCGGCAGCGATTTCGCGGCGAGCCAGTTCGCCATGCCTTCCTTCCACACGTAGGTGTCGGGTGGCAGCGTGCCGTTGGTGAGGAGCGCAGTCAGCGCGGCGGTGTCCACCGGTGCGGAGGGCTGGCCGTTCTGAACGTATCGCCAAGTGCTCATGGTCTTAATGCTTGTCTGAAATCCGAACACAATCCCGACGCGCGGGCAAACCGCATTTCAACGCCGCGGCCTTGCCAGCATCAGCCCGTTCGCCACCCACGGCGAGAGCATCGCGCCGATGGCGAAGAGGCCGAGCATGGCATCAAACGCAGCGAGAGAATTGACCTCGTCATCCGTGGCGAGCAGGCCGGTGACGAGCGAGGCCATGCCCAGCACGGCGAGCAGCATCGTGTAAATCCCCATCATGCGGCGCGGCCAGCCAGGCTGGCATTTGAACGTCGCCGTCAGCGGGATCAGCAGCGCGCCGAACACCAGCGCGCCGATGACATACGGCGACTCGAACCCCGTCGCGAAGCACATCCCCAGCGACGCCAGCGCCAGCGCCACACAAGCGCCGACCCAGTTCGCCGCGCGCGTCTGCTCCTCGGACAGCGCGAGCCGGCCAAACTTGTTCAGCCGCAGCAGCAGGTTGAAAATCGGTTCCGCCGTCCACGTGAGCAGCGCGAAGGAGAGGTAGATCATTTGAAGCGGAAACACCCACGGCTGGAGCGCGGGGTTGGACTTCGCCAGCGAGCCGAGCATCCTGTTGCCGAGCCAGCCGCCGAGGATGACGCCGAACTGCCAGTTGGGCGGCAGCTTCGCCATCCAGAGGAAGTAGCGCAGCATCACCGAGTAGATGAAGTGCCGCGCCTTGAGCGACTCGATGATGCCCTGCCGCGCCCAGTCGTTGCCCGGGTCGAGCCGCATCGCCTCGCGGAAATGCGCCAGCGCCTTCTGATGGTTGCGCTGCTCGAGCAACGTCCAGCCTTGGTTCGCGTGGGTGAAGGAGTTGTCCGGGTCGCGCGCGAGGGCGCTCTGAATCGTCGCGCCCGCCTCGGCCTTGCGGCCCAGCTTCACGAGCGCGACGGCGCGGAGGTTCGTGCTGGCGACGTGTTGGGAATCCACTTGCAAGCCGCGCTCGGCCGCCGCCAGCGCCTCGGCCCAGCGGTAGTTCGCGAGGTGAATCTGCGCCTCCAGCGCGTGGAAGTCCGCATCCTCCGGTTCGAGTCGGATGGCCTCGCGCACCGCATCGAGCGCGTCATCGAAATCCCGGCGGTCGTGCAAGACGTGCGCCAGCGCGTAATGCGCGAAAGGCAAATCCGGCGCAAGCGCGATGGCCCGCTGCGCCTCGTCCTGCGCCTCGGCGAACTGCTCCTGATCCGCGAGACACACGGCCAGCAACGCGTGCGGAAGCGCGGCGTCGGAATCGGTGGCGAGAACCGTGCGCAGCTCGGGGATGGCCAACTCGTGCCGGCCCTGTTCGAGCAGCACGAGCGCGCGCTGGAGTTGGGTCGAGGTCACACCTTGAGATATTTCAACACCTCGTCATACGCGCCGCCTTGGTTCGCATAGAGGGCGTAGTTGCGCGCGGTGGCGAACCACTCGCGGGTCGTGGGCTTCAGCGCAGCGACGGCTTGCGCGAGGTCTTTCGTCCGCAGCGGCGTGGGCACGCCGGACTTCATCGCCTCGCTGAGTTTGTTCTCAATGGCAACGTCCACCACGGCCTTGAGATCTGCGCCAGAGAAACTTTCTGCCTTCTTCGCGAGCGAGTCGAAGTCCACGTCCTCCGCCGGTCTGCCCCGCAGTTGCAAGCGCAGCACGGCGGCGCGCGCGGCGGCATCCGGCGGCGGGACGAAGAGGATGCGGTCGAAGCGCCCGGGCCGGCGGAACGCGCTGTCGAGGTGCCACGGGGCGTTCGTCGCGCCGAGGATGAGGATGCCCTCGTTGCTCGACTTCACGCCGTCGAACTCGGCGAGGAATTGGTTGATGAGATGGCGGCCCGCGCTCTGCCGCATGTCCGCGCGGCTCGCGCCGAGTGCGTCCACCTCATCGAAGAACAGCACGCACGGGCGATGCTGGCGGGCCTGCTCGAACAGCTCGTGCAGGTTGCGCTCGCTGTTGCCGATCCACATGTCGAGCACGTCGTTGATGCCAACGGCGATGAAGCCGGCCTTGATCTCGCCTGCCGTGGCGCGTGCGAGGTGCGTCTTGCCGCAGCCGGGCGGGCCATACATGAGGATGCCGCCGCCGATGGACTTGCCGTAAGCCTTGTAGAGGTCCGCGTGCGTGAGCGGGTGGATGATCTTGAGGCGGATCTCCTCCTTGAGCGCTTCCATGCCGCCGACGTCGGCGAAGGTGATCTTGGGCCGCTCTACTTCAACTTTCGAAGACTCTGGCTCCGGCTCCCAGCCCGCGCGCTGCTTGCCGTCGAAGACCTCGCTCTCTGCCTCGTCGGCCTCGATGCCGAGGCGGCTGGCGAATTCCAGGTCAGCGGCGGAAGAATCCTTCTCCACGCCGCGCTTGTATTGGATGACGGCTTGCTCGATCTCGCCGACGCCCGCGAGCAACCGCGCGTGCAGCACGAACGCACGGGCCGGGGCGTTCGAGGACTTTGTGAGCGACTCGATGAGTGCGAGCGCGTGGCTGTTCTTGCCTTGTGCGTGGAAGGCGCGGGCGAGGCCGAGTTGGAGCGCGGCGTGGTCGGGAGATTGTGCGAGCGCCTCGCGGTATTCCTTCTCCGCCTCGGCGGCGCGTCCGGCGGAGAGCAGCGAATCGGCGAGGTGCTGGCGAAGGGGGACGTTGTTGGGCGTCAGGCGCAACGCTTCGCGGAGCGCGTCGAGGTTGTCGCCGCCGGGGCCGGAAGAAGCGTTGCCTGCCATGCGGTGAGCAAACCGGAGCCGCGCCGCAGGGTCAATTCACATCCGGGCGAATCTGAGTTTCACCTCGCTGACACGTCGAGGCACACGAGGTCCGCCGCGCTGCGGCAGTAGATGCGGCCGTTGGACAACACCGGTGCGGCCCAAGTGCTGTTGCCGCCGAGGACTTGCGCCGCAGCCAGCTCGCGGAAGCCAGTGGGCAAAGCTTCCGCCAAGCCGAGCCGCCCGCGCTCGCCGTAGAGGATGAGCCGGCCATCCGCGATCATGAGCGAGCCTTTGCCGTAGGCGGGCGTGGACCATTTCACTGCGCCGGTGATCACGTCCATGCAGCGGAGCTGGCCTTCATCGAAGCCGTAGAGATGGCTCTGCCAGAGGACGCAGGCGTTCATCTGGTTCCTCATGTTCTTGTTCGACCAGACTTGCTGGATGCCGTTGGCAGACATTTGCAGCAGCGCGCAGCCCGAGCCGTAGCCGGAGGAGATGAAGATTTTGTCCTCGAAGATTATCGGCGTCGCGGCGTTCACGTCGTAGGTCGTGCGCCAGTTGTGATGCCAGAGGATGCGCCCGTTGCTGGCCGCGCGGCCCGTCAAGCCGCCCGCGCTGAACACCGCCACCGCGCGGTCCCGCGCGAGGTCGAACGCGATCGGCGATGCGTAGCCCGCCGCGAGATTGCCATTGGCCCACACCACGCGCCCGGTTTTCTTCTCCAGCGCGACGACGGACCGGTTGGCCGCGCCGGTCTCAAGGATGAGCAGCTCGCCCTCGATCAGCGGTGAGCCGGCGAAGCCCCAAACCGGGATGAACCCGGCGAAGTCATCAACGATCCGTTTGGACCAGACCAGCGCGCCGTTCGCCGCGCTCAAGCAGAGCAGGTGGCCGTTGCGGCTCACGGTGAAGACGAGGTTGCCGTCCACCGTGGGCGTGCAACGCGGGCCGGGATAGCCGTTCGGATCGGCGGCGGTGCAGGGGTATTTGTAATCCCAGACCAGCTTGCCGTTCGCGGTGTCGAGGCACATCACGTGGTCCACGTCGCTGACGTTGCCCATCGTGTAGAGCCGCCCGCCCACGACCGACATGGACGAGAAACCGACGCCGACCTTCGCCGACCACACCCGCTGCGGGCCGTTCTTCGGCCAGGTGGTAAGAAAATCCTTCTCGGCGGAAACGCCATTGCGCTTGGGCCCGCGCCACTGCGGCCAGTCGAACGAGTCTTGCCCAGAGGCCGATGCCGCCAGCAGACAGGCGACGAAGGAGCAGATGAGGATGCTGGTGTTCACGAGCCGAAACTAACTCCCCGGACTCCCGAGCGTCAAACCCGGCGGTGTGTTGCTGAGGCTGGAATCCGCATGGATGTGAGCGGCCCGCCCGCTTCCAGCGATGTCGGGATTTGCAGTCGCGCACCGGCGACGCGTCAACTGTGCCGTTGCCACGGGTGGAGCTGCCCGCTACAGTCCGCGCCCATGAAGACAGTTCAGAAAGCCATCGCACATTTTTCGCTCGTCCTCGCGCTCGCCTCCGGCGCGCTGTTCCTCGCCGGCTGTGAAACGCCCTCTGGCGGCGGAGCCCCGGCGACGAACAACATCGAGGTGTTGAAGGCGGCCGCCAACGGCGGGGACGCCGATGCCGCCTACAAGCTCGGCGACATCTACCTCCACGGTCGCGGCGTGCCGAAGAATTTCGTCGAGGCTGAAACCTGGCACAAAAAAGCCGCCGAGCTTTTCCAGAAGAAGTGAAACGCGGTCGGCACTCGCCGGCCATGTGATGGTAGGGCGCTTCTGTCCCCAACGCGCCGCAATTGGTCGACCCCCCCCCGACGGCGCGCTTCGACAGACGCGCCCTACTTGCCTACTTGAACTCCAGCCCGATGTTCGCCTTGTCCAGCGTCGTGCCTTCGCTCTTGGAGAGCGTGGAGAGCGCCTTGTTGTAGTCGGCCAGCGCACGGATTTCAGCGGAGCGCGCAGCGGTCAGGTCGCGCTGGAGCTGGAGCACGAAGAAGCTCGTGCTCTTGCCGTTCTCCATCTTCTTCTGCTCGGCGTCGAGCGCGGCCTCGGCGTAGAGGCGGGCCTGGCGCGTGGCCTCGATCTTGTCGTAAGCCGTCTGCGTCTGCTTCACCCCGTTGTCAATTTCCACGATCACGCTTTGCTCGAGCTGCTTGAACTGAAGCAGCAGCAGTTCCTTCGTCAGCTTGCCGGACTTGTAGTTGTTCTTCGCCGTCGTGTTGCTCAACGGGAAGCTCAGCACGATGCTGTAGGCGTAAAACTGGTTGTTGCCGCGCTGGATGCCGTTGAGGCCCGTGGGCAGCGTCTGGCCGATGCCGTTGTGGCCATAAGTGAGCGTGAGGTCGAGCGAGGGGAAGAGCTGGTTGTAGTTGTAGCGGAGGACGATGTTCTGCTTCTCGATCTGCTCCCGCGCCTGCGCGAGGTCGGGCCGCAGCGCCATGCTGCTCCGCCAACTGTCCTGCACGTTGAGCGTCTGCGCGACGGCGAGGAGCTTGTCCGCCGGCTCCAGACTTGTGGCAGCCCATGAGTTGAAGTCGTCACCGACAAGGTTCTTGAGGTTGTTCACCTGAATCTCCAGGTCGCGCCTGGCAGAGAGCAAGTCCGAGCGCCGCGCGGCAACCTGCGACTCCGACTGCTTCTCGTCCAGCGGCGCGAGTGCGCCGACCTCGACGCGCCGCTTGTTGTCGGCGAGGAGCTTCTCCGCGAGTCCCAGCGACGCCTCCTGCACCCGCACGTTGTCACGCGCGAAGACCAGCTCGTAGTAGGCCTGCTGCACGCTGTTGACGGTGGTGATGACCTGGTTGCGCAAGGCCAGCTCGTCAATCTTGAGCGTGCGCTTGTTGATCTGGATCGTCTGGCGTGTGGAATCAATCCACGCGTTCTTCAGCAGCGGCTGCGTGAGGCTGATGCCCGCGTCGGTCGAGTAGTTGTAGCTGGTGAAGGACGAGCCGCTGCGGCGGATGAGGTCGCCGTTGAGCGTGACGCGGCCACCGGTGGCGAGCTGCTGCGTGAAGCTGGGTCCGTAAGTCTCGGTGAACGTCTCGCTGCCTTTGCCGAAGAGCACGCTGTTCGGGTCGGGCGAACCGGGCGAGGAGTTGTAGCGATGCGTGGCGCTGAGGTTGAACGTCAGGTCGTAGTAGCCGCGCGCCGAGTCCAGGTTGTAGAGGTCAATGCTCGGCTGAAGTCGGCGGATCTGGATGTCGAGGTTCTTGTCGAGCGCCATGGCGATGCACTCCGCCAGCGTGATGACGCGCGTTGCGGGCGCGTTGGTTTGTGCGCTGGCTGTTGCGGCGAACGCCAGCGCGGCAAAGCCGGAAAGTAATCGGGTTCGCATGTGCGCGGCAGATTGCGGAATCGCGATGGCTTCGTCAAACGAAGGCTTCGCTTGTTCGCTCTGGCGGCGGTCTGTGACCACCGTAGGTAGCACGAGTCGGCGGTCACAGCCCGCCGCTGCAGGCGTCACGCTGCCGCCCGTCGCAGCCGGTCGGCGATGCCCTGCCACTCCGGCAAGTCCGGCGGCGCTTCCACCACGACGCACACTGCGCCCTGTTCGTCGCAGTGGTGCAGCTCCGCGTAGAGCGCCCGCGCGTAAGCCGCCGCGTCGTGCGGGATCACCGACACCGAGCCGAAACCGCCGCCCAGCGGAATGTGCGTGTGCGCCAGCACCGAGGCGCTGCTCGGCGACACGCCGAGTTCCGCAAGCCGTGCCTTCAACTCCGCCTCATCGGGCCAAACCAGGATGAGCAGCCGCGCCTTGGGCGAATAATGCTTCGGCAACTGCCCCGGACTCCGCAGCGCGTCCGAGTCGGCGGATTCCGCATTCCGCATTCCGCATTGCGCATTTCCCAAGGCTGCCGCCACCGACTCCGCGTGGATCATCCCCGGGCGCAGCACGCGCGCCGGACTCGTGGTCAGGTCCACCACGGTGGACTCGATGCCCACGTTCGAGTGTCCACCATCCACGATGAGCCGCAGCCGGTCGCCGAGCTGCTTGCGGACGTGCTCGGAGTTCGTCGGCGATAGCTGGTTGGAAAGATTTGCGCTCGGAGCCGCCAGCGGGAAGCCGCACGCGCGGATGACCTCGCGCATCAACGGGTGCTGTGGCCAGCGCACGCCCACCGTGTCACCACCTGCCGTGACGAGATCATGAATCGCCGCCGCGCGCGGCAGCACGATGGTCAACGGCCCCGGCCAGAATGCACCGGCCAGCCGCTCCGCCACCTCCGGCCACCCGCGCACGCACGCACGCGCCATGTCCAACCCGTCCACGTGGACGATGATGGGATTGTGCGACGGACGGCCCTTCAGCGCGTAGATTTTCGCCACCGCCTGCGGGTCCAGCGCGTTGGCCGCCAGCCCATAAACCGTCTCCGTGGGCAGCGCGACCACCTCACCCGCGCGCAGCAACTCCGCCGCGCGCAGCACCGCCGCCGCGAAGAGCGCGGGCGTGTGCGTGGACAGAGTTTCGGCTGGAGGCGGGGTGCTCATGCAAAACCGCCGCGAGCTTGCGAACTCGCCGCCCGCGACGCAACAACTTCGCCCGGCGCAGCTCACAGCGGATTGAACTTGCCGCCCCGGCCCGTTCTCCGGCGCAATCCTCGCGTGCTCACTGTCCGCGCGTTTATGCCCGCCCTGTTGGCTGGCACCTTGGCTGGCTTCGCTCAAAGCCCCGGCCTCACGCACACTTCGCCCGGCGCGCTCCTGCCCGGCAAGACGCAGGAACTCACCGTTCACGGCGCAAACCTCATCGGCGCGACCAATCTCTGGACCGGCATCGGCGCGAAATTTTTCTCCGCCACTGCTACCAATGCCAGCGCGGCGAAGTTTCAAGTCTCGGTGCCTGCCGACGCACCAGTCGGCATCCACGCCGTGCGCGTGGCGTCGGTGAGCGGCGTTTCCAGCCCGGTGCTCCTTATGGTGGACGACCTGCCCAGCGCGGCGGACGCGGCCACGAACACGCGCTCCACCAACGCCCAATCCCTCGCCTGGCCCGTGGCCGTGGACGGCGCGGCGGTCGCGCTCGGCTTCAAGTTTTACCGCGTCACCGTGAAGGCCGGTGACCGCCTCGCCATCGAGGTCGTCGCGCAGCGGCTCGGCTCGAAGCTCGACCCGGTGCTGCGCCTGCTCGACCTCCGGGGCCGCGAGCTGGCGTTCTGCGATGACGAGTCCGGGCTGGGCGGCGACTGCCGGCTCGCACACGTCTTCGCGGCGGGCGGCGACTGTCTGATCGAGGTGCGCGACATCAATTTCGGCGGCGGCAGCGACTACCGCTTCCGCCTGCGAGTCGGAGATTTCCCGCTGGCGAGCCTGCCTTTCCCTGCTGCGGTGAAAGCCGGTGCGTCCGCCACCTTTTCCTTCGTCGGTCCGCAGGTGGACAAGCTCAAGCCCGTCACCGCCACGGCTCCGACCGACGCGACGCGCGTGGCCCTTTCCGCGAAGTTCCCCGGCGGCAAATCCTCCACGTTCGTCTCCGCGCTTGTGACCGACACTGCCGAGTTCGCGGACGCAGAGCCGAACGACAGCGCCGAAACCGCCACGCCGTTCACGCTGCCCGGCGGGCTGAACGGGCGTTTCCTCAAGCCGAAGGACCGCGACTTCTGGAAGTTCGACGGGAAGAAAGGCCAGCGCGTCCTCTTCACCGCGCAGACGCGCAGCATCGGGTCCGCGAGCGAGGTGATGCTCCAGCTCCGCGACGCGAAGGGCACGGCCATCACCAGTTCGACGGTGAGCGATGCGGGCGAAGGCTCCGTGACAAACACGATTCCCGCCGACGGCACCTTCTTCCTCGTCGTGGACGAACTCATCCGGCGCGGCGGCCCGCAGCACGGTTACCGCATCAAGGTCGAACTGCTCACACCCGGCTTCACGCTCGACACCGACGCGGACAAGCTCGAGGCCGAGCCCGGCGGCAGCTTCACGGTGAAGGTCAACGCGACGCGCCGGGACTTCACCGGCCCGGTCACGCTGGCGGTTGTCGGTCTGGACGGCGTGACGCTCGCCGACGAAGTCATCGCGGAGAAGTCTGCGAGCGGGACACTCAAGGTCATCCTGGCAGAAAACCCAGTGCCCGGCTCGCTCACGCACTTCCGCATCGTGGGCAAGGCGAAGATTGGCGAGAGAGAAGTTCAGTCCATCGCCCGCACCACGCCCGCGCTTAAGAAACTGTTCCCCACGATGCCAATTTCTCCACGCGAACTGGACGGCTCCATCGCGCTGGGAGTGAAGGCGAAGAAGTAGCCGCCGGGGTCAGGAGGTGGACCACGGGAGTTCAGAGGAGTTCCGCCTCCTTGCCTCTGCGGCTACGCTTCAGTGGTTGAACACAAACTCCGCGGAGTTCAGCAGCGCCCAGAGGATGTCCTCGGTGGCGGACTGGCGGGTGGCGTTCTTCGCGGTGAAGGCTTTCAAGGCGAGGGCGAGTTCCTCGGACGTCGGCTTGCGGTTGTAGGCACTGAGGTAGAGGTCGGTCACGATTTGCTCCTCGGTTGACTTGCTGGCGGCGAGGAGACGCGCGCGGCCGTCGGTGGCGGTGACCTTCGTGTTCAGGCGCGTGGAGTTCATCAAGTGCAACGCCTGCACCATGCTGGGCCGGGCGTCGCGGTCGCAGGGGCATTCGGCGCTGCTGTTCGGGCGGCCGAAGGCGTCCATGAACTCGCTGTCCAGCTTGTGGTTCCACGTCTGGAGCGCGCGCGAGCCTTCGGGCAGGCCGGAGAAGTTGTCGCGCGTGCCGGTCACTTGCGTCACCGCGTCGAGCAGGACTTCTGCGGGCAGGCGGCGGCGGTAGCTGCGGGAGAAATTCTTCGTGTCGCCCACGTTCGTTTCGTTGGCGGCGGAACTGAGCTGATAGGTGTGCGAGCGCAGGATGGTCCGCATCAGGTGCTTCAGGTCGAACTTGTGCACGATGAAGTCCCTCGCCAGCCAGTCGAGGAGCGGCTGGTTGCTCGGCGGGTTTGACGCTCGGAAGTCATCCACCGGGTCCACGATGCCGCGACCGAAGAAGTTGTTCCAAACTCGGTTCACAGCGGCACGCGCGAAGAGCGGATTTTCCGGCTGCACCATCCAGTCCACGAGCGCGGCGCGCGGGTCGGAGCCGGTCGCGATGGTTACTTCGGGGCCGTCGGGTGCGCGCGGCTTCAAGTCTTCGCCGGTGACAGGATGTTTCATTGCGACGGTGCTGGTGGCCCAGATGTATTCCGGTTCACCGCTAATGGGGGCGGAGATGCCCTGGCCCTTGCGTCGCGTGCCACTGAAGAACGCGGCGAGCTGGTAGTAATCCTTCTGGTCCCACTTCTCGTTCGGATGATGGTGGCACTTGGCGCACTCCAGCCGCACGCCGAGGAAGACCTGGCTCACGAAACCGCTCGCGTCCTCGGGCGTGCGCTTGTCGCGGAAGAGCGCGGGCGGGCCGACGTGGTGCGTGCTGCCTTGCGCGGTGAGCAGTTCGCGGACGAACTGGTCGTAAGGCTTGTTCTGCCGGAATGAATCGCGCAGCCACTGGTCCATGAGGAAGACCGGCTTCACGCCGACGCGCGACGGGTTGCCGCGCACGAGGTCGCCCCACTTCACCGCCCAGTGGTCGGCCCACGCGGGATGGTCGAGCAGACGGTCAATCAGCTTCGCGCGCTTGTCCGGCGATTTGTCTTCGAGGAACGCCATCGTCTCCTCCGATGTGGGCAAAGTGCCGGTGGTGTCGAGCGACGCGCGGCGCAGGAACTCCGCGTCCGTGCAGCCCGCTGACGGCAGGTGCCCGAGCTTTTGCAGCCGCTCATAAACGAGGCGGTCAATGTCGTTGCTCACCGGCAGCGCGGCGAACTGTTCCGCCGGCAACACGCGATCGCTGGGCACCATCACCGTGCTGACCGCAACGCTGCCGAGGAAGCGCGCGACGATGGCCCCTTCGCCGCTGAACTTGCCCACGCTCACCACGCCCTCGTCGTCCACGGTGGCGAGGGTTTTTTCGTTCGAGAGGAATTCGGACAGCTCGGTCACGTCGCGCACGGAGCCGTCCGTGTAGCGCGCCTGCACGAGCAGCGGCTGCCGCGTCTCGCGACGGTAGCGGCGCTCCTTCGGGAAGACCGCGATGCCCGTGAGCGTCGGCTCGCCGGGGCGCGAGTAAGTCATGCCTTGGGCAATCCAACTCGCCACCGTCCGGAATTCCTCCGAGTCGCGCTCGATGCGCAGGCCGCCGTCGTGCGGCACGGCGAGCGAGGCTTTCTTCAGCAGCAAACTCTCCTCGGGCAACGCCGGGAACACGCGGCGACCGCGCGCGTCTTTCACAATCTCCAAGTAGTCCGCGCGCGGGTCGTAGGCGAAGATGGTGAGCTTGAAACCGTTTTGTCCGTCGGCCTTTGCGTGGCAGGAGCCAAGGTTGCAGCCGGCCTTGCTGAGGATGGGGAGAACGTCATTGAGGAAGCTGAGTTGCGGGCCAGTGCCGGCGGCTTCCAGCCGCCGCTCCGGGGCGTTGGTCGCGCTGTTCGCATCGGGGGTCGCAGACGGCGACTGCGAGTCGCCGGCGCGGCGCACCGTCACCTTCGCGCTCGCAGATTTGCCGGAGAGCTTCGCAGTGATGGTCGCGGTGCCCGGCGCGAGCGGGCGCACCTTGCCATCCGCGCTCACGCTGGCGACGGCGGGATTGTCCGACACGAACTTCGCCGGTGCAGTCACCTCGAAGCCGTCCTTGTCCGTGGCTGTCACGACGACGCGATGCGCCGCCGCCCCCGCGATGAGCGGCAGCTCCGTGGGAAACACCGCGATGGCCGTGACGCCTTTCAGCGCGACTGGTGTGCCCGACTTGGAAGCCGACTTCTGTGGCGGTGTGCAAGCCGCCAGCAACCCCAGCACCAACGCACACCACCACGAGGCGCGAGTCCCCTCGCCCCCACCGGGGGAGAGGGTTAGGGTGAGGGGGGGGGCGGAAGAGCAGAAGGACGCGGCGGATTGTTTGGGGCCAGAAGCGGTGACGTTGAACTCAGACGCGCTCTGACTTGCTGGACGCCCTGCCCCCTCACCCCGGCCCTCTCCCCCGATGGGGGCGAGGGAGAAGAGGCGGTTGGCCTTCGTCCGCGTTCTTTGCGTCTTCTGCGCCTCTTTGTGGCTAAAGCTCATTTCGCCTCCAGTTTTGTCGCTGCCTTCCCGCCTTCCCACACATACACACTCCCATCGTGGCTGCCGGCGAAGACCGTCTTCGCGTCCGGCGTGGCGGTCACGGCGTAGAGGACTTCGCTAACGCCGGTGAGCTTGCGCTCGGTGCCGGGCGAACTGCTCTGCTCGCCGCTGTGGCGTTTGAGGTCCGTGATGGTCGAGGCGCTGCCGTCCTCGGCCACGGCCAGCAAGTTCGTGCCGCCCACGGTCCAGTGCAGCGCGGTGACGGCGGCGCTGCGATTCGAGAACGAGCCTTCGCGGCCGGAGCTGGCGATGTCCCAAATCTTGATTTCCTTGTCCGCGCCGCCGGTGGCCAGCACCGCGTCGTCCTTCCCGAACGCGACGGCCTGCACGTAGCTCGTGTGGCCTTCGAGCTTCGCGACCTCCTTCTGCGTCGCGAGATTCCAAACGCGCGCGAGCTTGTCCGCGCTGCCGGTGGCGAGGAGCTTGCCGTTCGCGCTGACTTTCAAATCGAGAATGCTGTCGTTGTGCGCAGTCCACGAGGCGAAGGGTTTTTCATCGCCCATCTTCCACAAGTGAACTTGCCCCGCCGCGCCGCCCGGGCTGTCCGCGACCGCGAGCGTGCTGCCGTCCGGCGTGAACGCGACCGCGGTGGCACGGCCCGCGAGTGGTTTGTCGAGCGTGCCAAAGGGCTGGAGCGTCTTCGCATCGTAGAGCAGCACGCGGCGGAACTCGCCGGCCGCCAGCCAGCGCCCGTCCGCGCTCCAAGCGATGGACTGGATGGCATCGCGGGCGCCGGTGAGCGTGGCGGAGAGCGTGCGGTTCGTCGCGCCGAGCGTGTGGATAAGCAACTGGTTGCCGCGCGCGCTGGCCAGGCGCTGACCGTCCGGTGCGAGCGCGACGGCGAGCACGGGCGTGTAGCTGGCGGGAAGCGACTTCAGCTCGTCGGACTTCGTCTCGCGCGTGAGGAGCTTGAGCACACCCGCGTCCCACGGAGCACCGGCATCCACCCAGCCGCGCAACGTGGCAATGAGCGCGTCGGAGAGCTGCTTCTTGGGCGGCATGTGCGGGTCGGAGCCGGGGGCGAGGAGTTTCACCAGCGGGCTGTCGGAGCCTTTGCCAGGCTTGAGCACCGGGCCGTTCTCGCCGCCCTTGAGTGCCGCCTCGCGCGAAGTCAGGTCGAGCTGGCCGCGCTTCTTCTCTAGGTTGTGGCAACTGAAGCAATGCGCGCGGAGAATGGTCATCGCGGCAGCGGCGTGCGTGTCCACCTCCGCGCCGTAAAGCGCGGGGGAAGCGGCCAGCGCAAGCGCGCAGAGAAGTAGCCGAGTGAACATGCGGAAGAAGTGACGCGAGAGGGGAGGGTGAATTCACCGGCGGCAAGAAGCGCGGACGCCCACGTCCGCAGCTTGTTAACGGAATTCTTGAAGGCACTCGATGAAATGCCAACCCGACGCCACGACGCGCGCCTTCTCCCTTCCTCGGAGGAGGGGAGAAGGTCGCCGCAGGCCGGATCAGGGGTGGGGCGACTTGCGCCGATGCGTGTAACCCTCACCCCAACCCTCTCCCCTCATCCGATGAAGGGAGAGGAAGAAGAGGCGCTTCGCGGTTACGAAGCCACTCGCCAAGTGTCTTTCGGCCTTGGAAATAGCCCAAACCAACTGGGCTGCGGACGTGGGCGTCCGCGCTCCTTATGCAGCAGCTAGCGCGTTGATCTGGCTCGCCGCGTAGCCGGCACCGAAGCCGTTGTCTATGTTCACCACCGTCACGCCACTGCCGCAGCTCGTGAGCATCCCGAGCAGCGCCGCCACGCCACCGAAGGCCGCGCCGTAGCCGATGCTTGTGGGCACGGCGATGACGGGCTTGGAGACGAGTCCGGCGACCACGCTGGGCAGCGCGCCTTCCATTCCGGCGCAGACCACGAGCACGTTCGCGCGTTGGAGGGTTTCCATTTTGGCCAGCAGCCGGTGCAGCCCGGCCACGCCCACGTCGCTGATGCGCTCGACGCGGTTGCCCATGATGTCCGCCGTCACGGCCGCCTCATCTGCCACGGGCAAATCGCTGGTGCCCGCGCAGAGCACGGCGATGAGGCCGGGGCGCTTGGGCAAGGGCTTCTTCTCGATGGTCACGGCGCGCGCGGCCTCGTGCCAGACGGCGTGCTTGAACTTGCGCTTGAGCAGCCGCGCGGCCTCGGGTGTAAGGCGCGTGACGAGGACGTTTTGCTCGCGCTCGACGAGCTGGCCCGCGATGGCGGCAATCTGCGGCGGCGTCTTGCCCGCGCCGAAGATGACTTCGGGAAAGCCCTTGCGCAGCGCGCGGTGCGTGTCCACCTGCGCGAAGCCGAGGTCCGCGACGGGCGCGGCCTGGAAGGCGCGGAGCACGTCGTCGCGCGAGGCGCGTCCGGCACGGAAGGAGTCGAGGAGGGCGGCGGCTTGTTCGGCGGTCACAGGCAGGAGGATGTCGGAGCGGCGGGGAAGAATGAAGTCTGAACTCTTGGTTCCGAGTCACCTAGCCTGCGCCTGCGTCAGAGGATGGCATGAATCGCCTTCTCCTCGCCGCACTTCTCGCCGCTCCGTCCACCTTCGCCGCCGACCGCTACGGCGGCCTCGACACGGCGAAGCATCTCGGCGTGCTCAAGGTCGAGACCACCCTGCCCGGCACGAAGAACTTCACCGAAGGCCCGGCTGTGGATGCGGAGGGCAATGTCTTCTTCACCAACCCTGGCGAGATTCTCAAGTGGGAGCCGGCGGCCAAGAAACTGTCCACGTTCCGCAAGCCCAGCAACGGCGCGAACGGCCAGGCCTTTGACCGGCAGGGCCGGCTGCTCACGTGCGAGGCGGCGGACGGCACGAACGGCCGCGTCACGCGCACCGACATGAAGAGCGGCGTGCTGACGGTGCTGTGCGACACGTTCAACGGCTTCCCGCTCGGCGGCCCGAACGACGTGTGCGTGGATGGCAGCGGACGGATTTATTTCACCTCGCGCCTCGCGAACACAAACGCGCCCACGGGCAACGTGAACGCTGTCTATCGCATTGACCTCAACGGCAAAACTTCGCGCATCCTGGCCGCGCCGGACATTGACATGCCCAACGGCCTCGCCGTCTCGCCGGACAACCGGACGTTCTACCTCATCGAGTCCGATGGTCGCACGAACCGCGCGCGCGTGATCCGCGCCTACGACTTGAAGCCCGACGGCGCGGTCGCGAACCACCGCGTGCTCCACACCTTCTACCCCGGCCGCAGCGGCGACGGGATGCGTGTGGACGCGGTGGGCAACCTCTACGTCGCCGCCGGCCTGCACAAGACGCGCGGCTCCAGCGAGACACTCGACACGCGCCCCGGCATCCACGTGCTCACACCGCAAGGCAAGCTCGTCGCGTTCGTGGAGACGCCCGAGGACACGATCACGAACTGCGCCTTCGGCGGCCCGGGCGGTCGCACGCTCTACGTGACATGCGGACGCTTCCTCCTGAGCCTGCCAACGCAGGTGACTGGCAGCCCGCTGTATCGCGTTGCGGGGAAGCAGCCGCCTCCTCAAGAATAAAAAAGGCAAGGCACTCCTTCAAACCAGGCTGCGGCACGAAAGGAAGCCTCAGCCCGGTTTTTAGGAGCGCCTTGCCCCCTGCTGCTCTACCCGCGAACGGCTTGGAAACCCAAAACCAAGCCGCACGCAAAAATCATTCGCACGCCGCGACCTCGATCTTCCCATGAGGTGCGTTGCTGTTTTCTGAACGAGAGCCAAGCAGTGCCGGGCCGGTCAGGCTCACCGTCGTTTGGCGAGACTTGAACCTGGGTTGCCTCTGGCCGCACTCGCCGCTGGACACGTCGCGGGAAATTTCGCAGGTTCACCGCCAGCTGTAGCGGACCACCAGCTTCAAAACCGCGTGACGACTCCGTCTCCCTTTGCCGCCTATTCGCGCCGTCTGCTCGCGTTCATCGAACGCGGCGGAGCTGATGACGCGCCCCAGTTCTCCTCGCTCGCCCGGGAGTTGTTCGCGCTTCAGTTCGCCCATGTCGCGCCCTTTCGCCAGCTCTGCGAAGCGCGTCGCGTCGCGCCGGACGCACTGCCCGACTGGCGGCAAATCCCCGCCGTGCCGACGGCTGCCTTCAAGGAGCTGGAAGTCACGAGCCTCGCGCCCGCCGAGCGCACCGCCGTCTTCCACTCCAGCGGCACGACGGAGCACCGCCCCAGCCGGCACTTCCACAACGCTGAGTCCCTCGCGGTCTATGAAGCCTCGCTGCTCCCTTGGTTTGCGCGGCATCTCTTGCCCGCAGAGGTAGGGCGCGTCTGTCCCCAGCGCGCCGCCGGACCATCCGAACAACCAACCGGCGCGCTGGGACAGACGCGCCCTACCTTCCTCTGCCTGGTGCCGCCGCCTGCGCGGACTCCGCACTCATCCCTCGTCCACATGTTCGCCACCGTGAGCCGCGCGTTCGGTGCGTCCGGATCGCGCTTCGTGGCGACGGCCGGCGCGGACAACTCCTGGCAGCTCGACTTCACCGCCGCCCTCACCGCGCTCCGTCACGCCGGGCAATCCGCGCAGCCGGTCATCCTCCTCGGCACCGCGTTCATGTTCGTGAACCTCCTCGATGCATTGGAGCAACGCGGCTTGTCCCTCAGGCTGCCGCCCGGTTCGCGCGTCATGGAAACCGGCGGCTACAAAGGCCGCTCGCGCGAGTTGCCCAAGGCCGAGTTGCACGCGCTCATCACGTCCCGCCTCGGCATCCCACACGCCTCCATCGTCTGCGAATACGGCATGAGCGAGCTGAGTTCGCAGGCCTATTCACTAATCACTAATCACGCCTCACTTCCCTTCCGTTTCCCCCCATGGTGCCGCGCACTTGTCATCTCACCTGAATCTGGCCGCGAAGTCGCCGACGGCGAAACCGGCTTGCTCAGAATCTTCGACCTCGCGAACGTCCGCTCCGTGATGGCGATTCAAACCGAGGACCTCGCGGTGCGCCGTGGCGATGGCTTCGAGCTGCTGGGTCGCGCCACGCAAGCCGAGGCGCGCGGCTGTTCGCTCATGGCCGTCTGACATGGACTCGCCGCATCATCGCACGCGCACGCTCTGGCTCCTGGGCGTCCTGCACGCATTCACGCACGTCTATCATGTCGCGCTGCTGCCGCTCTACCTGCCGATGCAGCGCGACCTGAAGCTCACGAGCCTCGAACAGGCGACGCTCCCGATGACAGTGATGATGCTCACCTACTACGGCCTGAGCTACCCGCTCGGCATCCTTGCCGACCGCGTGAGCCGCAAGAAACTCCTCGGCTGGGGACTGTTCATCAACGCGCTGGGCTTCGTTGGCCTTGCGCTCGCGCCGACCTACCCGCTGGCGCTGGCAAGCGTCGTCGTCGCTGCCATCGGCGGAAGCTGCTTTCACCCGGCGGCGACGGCCCTGATCGCGCGACTCTATCCCGAGGCAACTGGCCGTGCGCTCGGACTTGTCGGCATCGGTGCTGGCGTGGGCTTCTTCGTCGGCCCGATCTACGCCGGTTGGCGCGCGACGCAATCCGGCGACTGGCGCATGCCGGTGATGGAGGTTGGTGTGCTGGGAATCCTCGCGGCCGGAGCATTCGCGTGGCTGGCCGATGAGTCCTCCAGTGCAGGCGACTTGCAGTCTTCACCTCGTCCGACCAGCGCACCCGACGGCGACTGCAAGTCCCCGGCACTCTTCCCCACTTCCGCCCTGTGGCTCCTCTTCTTCACGGCCGCCGTAGCGTTCGCCTTGCGCGATTTCGCCGGGCACAGCATGGGCAGCCTCGGCTCGCTGTTTCTGCAAAAGGCCCACGGCTTCTCCGTGAAGGAAGCCGGTGCGGCACTGAGCGTCATCTTCCTCATGGGCGTCATCAGCAACCCGCTCTTCGGCCACCTCAGCGACCTTGGACGCACGCGCTGGACGGCGGGCGTGATGATTGCGGCGGCAGTGGTCATCGCGGCTTTCCCGCATCTGCCGCGCGCTTGGCTTGCAGTCGCGCTCGCGGTCTATGGCTTCTTCTTCATGGGCTGCTATCCGATGGTCGAGGCCGCGTTGATGGAATCAGTGCCCGACGTGGTGCGCGGGCGTGTCTTCGGCCTCTTCATCACAGTGGGCGGAATCCTCGGCAACGTCGCGCACTGGTTCGCGGGTCGCTGGGTGGAGCACCTCGGCGCGGGAGCCGCCGAGCCGGCGCACTACCACGACTTCTACCTGCTGCTCGCCGCGCTGTTGCTCGCATCGCTGCCCGGCTTGCTGTGCTTGCGCGAAATCCGGAATCGGGAACACTCCCAACAGCCATGAAATCGCGCCTGCTGATTATCGGATGCCTTCCTCTGGTCCTGCTGGCAGCTTACGCCGCCACCTCGCTCACGAAGAAGACCGTCGAAGAGCGGGTGAAACAATATGGCCCCGCGGCGCGCGCTCGATTGGAGCCGCACTTCAAGAAGGCAGCGGTCCCCTATCCGCCTACGCGTCTTGTGCTGGTCGGCATCAAGGACGAGCGCCGGGTGGAACTCCACGCCGCCGGCACCGACGGCAGACTACGCTTCGTGCGCTACTACCGTGTGTTGGGCGCGAGCGGTGAACTGGGCCCCAAGCTGCGCGAAGGCGACCGCCAAGTCCCGGAAGGCATTTATCCCATTGAGTCGCTCAACCCCAACAGCCGCTTCCACCTCTCGTTGCGCGTCGGCTATCCAAACGCGTTCGACCGGGCGAAGGGGCAGCTCGATGGACGCGACCGGCTCGGCGGCGACATCATGATTCACGGCAGCAACATCTCCATCGGCTGTCTCGCGATGGGTGACGAGGCGGCGGAAGACTTGTTCGTGCTGGCGGCTGACACCGGGATCAAGAACATCACAGTTTTCCTCACGCCCGTGGATTTCCGTCGGGGCAAGTCGGTGCCGAAGGACGCCCGCGTGCCCGCGTGGACAGCGGGGCTTTACTCGCAGATTCAGACCAACCTCGCCGTTGTGCCGACGCCATGACGCTCCCGAACTACTACCTCGCCGACCTGCCGCCCGAGGCCGAGCTGTCGCCTCTGATGGTCACGGAGACGTGCCTCGCGCTGAAGCGCAACCGCACGCAATACCTCGCCGTGCGCGACACGCCCAGCATCCTGCGCACGCTCGTCCGCACCGCCGATGACTGGCTGTCCGATGACTATCCATTCCGCAAGCTCGCGCTCAAGGAAGGCCCGGCCCACACGGGCTTCTCCGCCCACACCATCGCCACCGGACTCGACAACTTCTTCCGCCAGCTCACCGGCGAAAACCTCGAGGCGCTGCTCGCACAGGAACTGGGCACCATCCAGCGCCTCGACGCATTCAGCGCGAGCAACAGCGATGGCCGCACGCGCCGCATGGCGCTCGCGACCGGGCCGGAGCTGCTCGGCCACATCACTGCCGGCTCAGTGCCGAACCCCGCGTTCACGGCCATCGTGCTTGGGCTTCTCACGCGCTCGGCGCAGTTCATCAAGTGCGCGCGCGGCGGCGCGTATCTGCCACGCCTGTTCCTCCACTCGCTCTACGGCAGCGAGCCAAAGCTCGGCGCGTGCATCGAGATCGCCGAGTGGCGCGGCGGCTCGGGCGAGCTGGAGAAAGCGCTCTTCGCCCAATGCGACGGCGTGACCGCCACTGGCTCGGACGAATCCGTGGAAGCCGTCCGGCGCGCGCTGCCACCGCGCGCGCGTTTCGCTGGCTACGGCCATCAGGTCAGCTTCGGCTACGTGACGCGCGAGGCCATCTCCGGCTGGCGCGCGAAGAAGCTCATTGCCGCCGCAGCCGCAGACGTCGTCGCGTGGGACCAGCTCGGCTGCCTCTCGCCGCACGTCTTCTACGTCGAGGACAATAGCGTTGGCTTCGCGCTGCACTTCGCCGGCCAACTCGCCGAGGAGCTCGCGCGCCGCGAAGCCGCCGAGCCGCGCGGCAAAATCTCCACCGAGACCGCCGCGCACATCGCTGCGCGCCGCGCCATCTACGAAGTCCGCGCCGCGCACGCACCGGAGCAGACGCGGCACTGGTGCAGCCCGGACTCGACGGCGTGGACGGTGGTCTTTGAGTCCGACGCGCGATTCGCGTTGTCCTGCCTCAACCGCTTCATCTACGTGAAGCCCGTGTTCGATGTTGCCGAGGCCTTGCGTGGCGCAGACCCCGTGCGCGACCACACCTCGACCGTCGGCCTTGCGGCGCAGGAGCACGAGATGGAAGGTCTGGTGAAACAGTTCTCCCGCTGGGGCGCGACGCGTCTCTGCCCGCTAGGCCAGATGCAAAACCCGCCGCTGACGTGGCGGCATGATGGGCGGGCGCTGTTGGGCGACCTCGTGCGGTGGACGGACTGGGAGCAATGAACCGAGACCCAGTGTTCAATTTTCAGTATTCAGTCGGTGCCACGTGCGCAGCGGAACTGAACACTGAACACTGGTTACTGAATATTTTTTGAACTCATGAACATGGAACTCCGCAAATCCTTTCAATTCGAAGCCGCCCACCTCCTCCCGCTCCTGCCCGAGGCGCACAAGTGTCGCCGCCTGCACGGGCACAGCTTCAAGGTGGAAGTCGTCATCGCCGGCGAGTGCGACCCGAAGCTCGGCTGGCTGATGGACTACGCGGACATCAAGGCCGCGTTCAAGCCGCTCTGGGAACAGCTCGACCACCGTTACCTCAACGACGTGCCCGGCCTGGAAAATCCCACGAGCGAAAAGGTCGCCGTTTGGATTTGGGAGCGCCTGAAGCCCGGGCTGCCGATGCTCAAGGAAGTCGTCGTGGCTGAGACTTGCACCGCGCAGGCTGTGTATCGCGGCGGGAAGTAAGGCGGACACTCCTGTCCGCCGTGGCTTGCGCCGGGTTGCGCGGGCTGGGGGGACAAGAGTGTCCCCCGTTACGCAGCTACCGGCGCACGTCCACGAGGGTCTTCACCACCCGGTTCCCCGCCGTCATGCGGGCGAACAGCGCGGGCAGCTCGCTGAGGGCGCATTCCCCATCCACGAAGTCAGCGGCGCGGATGACACCTGACTCAATGAAGTCCAGTGCGCGGCGGATGGTGCGCGGCGTGTGGTGGAAGCTGGCCCGCAGCGTGAGGTTCGAATAGTGGATCAGCCCCGTGTCCAGCGAGACGCTCGTGCCCGCCGGACAGCCGCCGAAGAAGTTCACCGAGCCGCCCTTGCGCACGAGCTTCACCGCCGCCTCCCACGCCTCCGGATTGCCGACCGCCTCGATGACAACGTCAAACTGAGGCGTGGTAGGACCGCCCTGCCGGGCGGCCTTCACGATGTCCCCTTCAGTCCCGACGTCAATCACCGCGCTGGATCCGAGCCGAATCGCCGCCGCCAACCGCGCCTCACCGCGCCCGGCCACCGTGACTTCACAGCCCAGATTCTTCGCCAACGCCACAAACATCAGCCCAATCGGCCCCGCGCCGATGACCAGCACTCGCTGTCCTGCCGCAAGCTCTGACTCCTCGACGCCCTGCACCACGCACGCGAGTGGCTCGGTGAGCGCAGCGTCACGAAAAGCGGTGCCGGGCTTGAGCCGCAACAGGTTCTTCTCCACCAGCCGCGCCGGGACAACGATGGACTCGGCGTAAGCGCCGTTGAGGAAGAGCAAGTCGTCGCAGAGGCTTTGTTGGTCACGTTCGCAGGAATCGCAGACATCGCACGGCGCTGAGTTCGCGACAACGACGCGGTCACCGACGCGCCAGCCCTCATTCCGCGTTCCGCCTTCCGCGCTCCGCGTTTCGACGATCTCGCCCGCCAGCTCGTGCCCGAACACTGCGGGAGGCACGATCATCTTCGCGTGGTAGCCGCGCTTGAAGACCTTGAGGTCCGTGCCGCACGTCAGCGCCGCGCCGATGCGGATGCGCACCTCGCCGGGCGCGAGCGGGCGCTCGGTGACCTCTTCGAGGCGGACATCTTGTTTTCCGTGGAGGACTGCGGCTTGCATAAAGACAAACATCACTAACTGGCACTAACCGACACTGATAAGAAACAAAACTCCGCCTTTGCACCGCTTCCCATTAGTGCCGGTAAGTGCGGGTCAGTGGTTTCAAGTCTGCCCCGCGAGTCTGCAACAACGCGCTTGCCTCGCAATGCCATTTTCCCGCAGCGTCGCCCGCTCATGGACACCATCAAGCAAGTCCTCGATCTGTTCCTGCATCTTCAGGAGCACTTGCACCACCTCACGCGCGATCACGGCGCGTGGGTGTATGCGATTCTCTTCGCGATCATCTTCGCGGAGACGGGGCTGGTCGTGACGCCGTTCTTGCCGGGCGATTCGCTGCTTTTCGCAGTCGGGGCGATCGCAGCCAACGCGGACAGCGGCCTGAACGTGTGGGTGGCCGGGCTGGTCATCTTCATCGCGGCGGTCATCGGCGACACGGTCAACTACTCCGTCGGCAAGTTCGCCGGCGCGGCGCTTTCGAAGCGCTACCCCCGGCTGATACGACCCGAGTATCTGGCCAAGACGCACGAGTTCTTCGAGCGCTACGGCGGCAAGACCATCATCCTCGCGCGCTTCGTGCCCATCGTGCGGACGTTCGCCCCGTTCGTGGCGGGCAGCGGCGCGATGGACTACCGGCGCTTCATGATGTTCAACGTCGTCGGCGCGGTCGCTTGGGTGGTGACCCTTGTGCCGGCGGGCTGGTTCTTCGGCAACCTGCCGTGGGTCAAGAAGAACTTCGAGCTGGTCGTGCTGGGAATCATTTTCGTCTCCGTGCTCCCGATGCTCGTGGAGATCCTGCGCGAGTGGCGGAAGAGGAAGTAGGCGGCGGCGTGTGGCGTGTTCTAGCACGGGCGCAACCAGCCACACTCACGCATCACGCATCACGCCCCTTCACTTCCCATCCCGCACGTGTTTGTCCATCCAGCCGAGCATCTTCTCCCACATCTCCGGCAGATACACGTGGCCGAGTCCGGGATAGACGACGTTCTCGAAGCCCGCCTCCGCGCGATACAACCCGTAGGCCGGGCGAATCTTCGCCTCCAGCTTGCGAATGCCTTCGATGGGCGAGCCGTAGTCCTTGTCGCCGGTCATAAAGAGCATCGGGCGCGGCGCGGCGAGCGCGATGATGGCCTCGGAGTCAAAGTGGTTCAGCATCCCGGGCACGAAGTAGTAGATGCCGTGGTATTTCAAACCCTCGATGCGGATGAGGTCCGTGTAGCGCGTCATGCACGCGACCGGCACACCGGCGCGCAGCCGCTCGTCCAGCGCCATGAGCCACCACGCGCGCGTCGCGCCCATGCTGATGCCGGTGACGCCGATGCGCGACGCGTCCACTTCCTTGCGCGATGCGAGGTAATCCAAGGCCATCAAGTCGTCGCGCAGAATCATCCCCCAGAGCGAGCGCCCGACCCAGAGGTTGAACTTCGACGCCGTCATCTCCCCTGCCCCGCCCTTCTCGGCGAGCCCGCCCGGCCCCTGGCCATTCCGCTCGCCGAAGCAATAAGCGTCCACGCCCAGCACCACGTAGCCACGCTTTGCGAGTGCCGGTCCGGGTGGCGTGGGCACGGCATTCGTGCGCATCAGCTCGTCCTTGCCGATGTCGTATTGGCCGCCGTGCCAGTGGCAGTAGAGGATGGCGGGCGACTTGGCGGAAACGCCCTTGGGCAGGAACACATAGCCCGGCACAGTCGCGCCCGCGCCGTTGTCGAACGTGAACTTCTCGAAGACATAATCGCCCCGGTCCTCGCGAGAGACGGTCGTGACCTTGGGCACCTTGGGTCGCGGCGGCAGCTTGCCGAGCAACTGCCACAACGTCGCTCGCACCTCGGTTCGGCGCTTCTCCCACGCGGCCTTCGTCTTCGGCACGGAAAACTCCGGCGCGACCGGCGCGGCGGCGAGCCACGCCTCGGCGTTGGACACGTTGGTCTGGGCCATGAGCGGAGTGGCGGCGAGGAACAGCACGAACCCGGCGGCCAGTGCGATGGAGAGTGAGGCAGAGCGGGGCATGGGGAAAGGGAGGAGTGATTAGTAGTTAGTGTTTAGTGGGTGGGATGATTGCCAGCGCTGATGCGGTGCGCACGACTAATTACCAATCACTTCGTCCCCAGCACGCGCTCCAAGCTTGCCGCCCGTTGCCGGCGCGTTGAACATCCGCGCAACGCACATGCACCGCACCGCCGCCTCCCGCCGCAACTTCCTGCGCGGCTCCACGCTTGCCTCCCTCGCCGCCGCGCTCGGCGGACCGATTCCCTTCGCGCGCAACCTCGCGCCCGGCCTCTTCCCCGACGCGCTGGCGCAGACCGTCGCCGACTTGTTGCCCGACAAGCGCGGCCTGCGCATCCTCAGCGACCGCCCCATTGTCGCCGAGACGCCCGTCACGCTGCTCGATGACGACATCACCCCGACCGAGCGCCACTTCGTCCGCAACAACGGCCATGTGCCCGAGCGTGCGGGGAAGCGCGACCTCGCCGGCTGGTCGCTGACAATTGACGGCGAAGTGGAGAAGCCGCTGAAGCTCACACTGGCCGAGCTTCAAAGCCAGTTTCCGAAAGTCACCCGTGCGCTCGTCATCGAGTGCGCCGGCAATGGCCGCGCCGCCTTCAACCCGCCCGCCTCCGGCAACCAGTGGACCCTCGGCGGTGTCGGCTGCGCGCTCCACACCGGCGTGCGTCTCGCCGACGTGCTGCGCCGCGCGGGCGTGAAGAAGTCGGCCGTTCACATCGGCTATCAGAGCGAGGACGCACATCTGAGCCGCGCGCCCGGCAAGCACGCCATCTCGCGCGGCTTTCCCGTCGCCAAGGCGCTCGACGAGCACACGCTGCTCGCGTGGGAGATGAACGGCCAGCCCTTGCCCACGCTGCATGGCTGGCCCCTGCGCCTCGTCTGCCCCGGCTGGCCCGCCTCGACTTCCGGCAAGTGGCTCACGCGCCTCTGGGTCCGCGACCGCGAGCACGACGGCGAGAAGATGACCGGCCATTCGTATAGGATGCCGAAGTTCCCCGTCGCGCCCGGCACGAAGGTCGAGGCAGCGGACATGGCAATCCTTGAGCAACTGCCGGTGAAGTCCCTCATCACGCTGCCGGCCTCGGGCGCGGAAGTCCCCGTCGCGCAGCCCACCCTCCTGCGCGGCCAAGCGTGGAGCGGTTGGGGCGACGTGAAGGCGATGCACCTCAGCTACGACTTCGGTGCGACGTGGCTCCCCGCGAAACTCAGCGCCCCGCGCAACCGCTACGCGTGGCAACGTTGGTCGGTCGAGGTGAAGCTGCCGACGAAGGGCTACTACGAAATCTGGGCGCGTGCCACCGACGAGAAAGGTTTCCAACAGCCGATGCTCGTGCCCGGCTGGAACCCCGAAGGCTACTGCAACAACGCCATGCACCGAATCGCGCTCAAGGCAGTATGAACCACTCGCGTAGCAGACGACGTGAGGAGGCTCGCGCTTCGGAGTGCGGTGACGAGCCACCACAGACCACAAGTGCGTCACGCCGCACCTTCTTCAAAACGTCCCTCGCCACCGCTTCTCTCGTCGCCCTCGCCGCGCAGAAAGTTTCCGCCGCCGAGCCGAAAGCGGTCGCCCTCGTTGACACCAACGTCTCCCTCGGTCGCTGGTTCTTCCGCCGCTGCCCGCTGGACGAGACGCCCGCGCTCGTCGCCAAGCTCCGCGAGCACGGCGTCACGCAGGCGTGGGCCGGCACCTTCGATGGCCTGCTGCACAAGGACCTCGGCTCGGCGAACACCCGCCTCGCCGCCGAGTGCCGCGCCCACGGCGGCTTGCTCGTGCCTTTCGGCTCGGTCAATCCCAAGCTGCCGGACTGGGAGGAGGAACTGCGCCGCTGCGCCGAGGTCCACCGGATGCCGGGCATCCGCCTGCACCCGAACTACCACGGCTACAAACTCGATGACCCCGCGTTCGTCCGCCTCCTCACGGTCGCTGCGGAGAAGAAGATCATCGTCCAGCTCGCCGTCGTAATGGAAGACGAGCGCACGCTCCATCCTCTGGTGCAAGTCCCGCCCGTGGACGCCGCGTCGCTCGCGAGCCTGATGAAGAACCTGCCCTCGCTCCGCCTGCAACTGCTCAACGCCTTCCGCACTCTGCGCGGCGAACCCCTCCTGCGCCTCGCTGCCGCCGGTGCGCATTTCGAGGTCGCGATGCTCGAAGGCGTGGGCGGCGTGGCGAATCTGCTGAAGCAACTCCCCTCCGAGCGTCTCCTCTTCGGCTCGCACGCGCCACTCTTCTACTTCGAGAGCGCCGTGCTGAAGCTCAAGGAGTCCATGCTCACGCCCGAGCAGGACCGCGCGATTCGCAGTGGAAACGCGCTGCGGCTCAGTGCCTGAGCAATCCCCGTCTGGCGCGAAACAATTTCCGGCGAGGTCTGCCACCGCTCGGCTCCTCAATCTTGCAGGTCTTGCAATGAAGCTGCCGTGCCGACTCTGCCCCTCGCTGGCGGGAACCATCTTGCTGGTTCTCACCTCGCTCGCGCCCGCCCTTCGCGCGGCGCAGGTCGCAGCCGTCCCGATTGTCGAGCTTCGCGCCGCCGTCGCCAAAGCCCTGCTGCTCATCGAACGCAGCTCCGCCTTTGCCTTGCAGGAGCGCGCGTGCTTCACCTGCCACCACGGCGCCCACGCGTCGCTGGTCATCAACGATGCCTGGGTCGCGGCTTCCCCATCAACACGGGCAATTCCGAGGACAGTTGGCTCGCGCTTACCTAGGCCTCATTGAGGACCGCCCGCGTTTCAAGGAAGGCTGGTCCATCGCCGGCACGACCGACGGGCCGGGCACCGCGTTGTGGTTGCTTGAAGTCGTCGGCTGGAAGCCCGACGCCACGACGGCAGCGGCGGCGGAGTCCTTCCTCGACCAGAACAAGAACCTCGACCACTGGTCACCCGCCATGCGTCGCCCGCCCACGGTCGGCAGCGAATTCACCACCACCTATCTCGTGCTGCGCGGCCTGCGGAATCACAGCCCACCCTCACTGGCCGCGCGCACCGGCACACGCACCGCAGCCGCCGGCAATGGCTCTTGGCCGCGCTCGCGCGTAACACCGAGGACAGCGTGCATCGCCTCCGCGCGCTGCACTTGCTAGACGTGGACGAGGCAGCGTTCAAGAAGGAGGCCGCTGAACTGCTCGCCGTCCAAGCGGCAGACGGCGGCTGGCCCCAGAAGCTCGACACCGCCAGCGACGCCTACGCGACCGGCACCGTGCTCGCCGCGCTCCACGACACCGGCGCGCTCACGGTGAAGGACGCCAAGTTCCAGCGCGGCCTGCGCTATCTGCTCACTGTCCGAGGCACCGACGGCACATGGCACGTCCGCAAGCGCACACACGACGTGCAGCCGTTCTTCGAGAGCAACTTCCCCCACGGCGTGGACCAGTTTATCTCCATTTCCGCCACGAGCTGGGCCGCCTACTCGCTTCTCCGCGCCGTGCCGAAAGTGGAGAGAAAGCCTTACCTCGTCGCGCACCCGCAAGCCGTCGCCCGCGTGCTCGCCAGCGCAAGGCCCGACTCGGAACGGCACCCCACCGAGCCGCCCGCAAAGCCCGACGAATCCAAGTAGCCTCACGCAAAGACCGCAAAGGCCGCAAAGCGGAATGGAGCAGCCTCTATCCCGTGCCAGCTCTGGTTGACCTTTGCGTCCTTGGCGTCCTTTGCGTGAGGAAGGGAGTCAGCCTCACCAGACTATGGCCCAGCCCGCCGCGCCCAGCGCAACTTCGCCGAGGACGAGCGCGGGTTGTCCCGACGCTCTTCAACCGTGGGCCGGATGACTTCCTCGGCGATGGCTGCGTAAACCCCATCACGCAGCCCAGCGGCGAAGGCGTGCTTCACGCGCCGGTCTTCACCCGAGTGGAACGTGAGCACCGCCACGCGTCCGCCGGGGTTCAGGCACGCGGGCAGATGCCGCAGGAGCGTGTCCAGCGCGGAGAACTCGTCGTTCACTGCGATGCGCAACGCTTGGAACACGCGCCGCACCGTGAGGTCCGCCTCGCCCTTGTGCATCGTCGGCAGCGCGGCACGGATGGCGGCGACGAGTTCGCGCGTCGTGGCGAAAGTGTGTCCAGCCAGCGCGACGGCAAGTTCAGTCGCGCGCGGCTCGTCAGCATTTGCGCGAAGCAGATTTGCCAGAGCGTCCGGTGAAGTCTTCGCGAGCAGCGCAGCCGCAGGCTGGCCGCGCTGCGGGTTCATCCGCATGTCCAACGGCCCGTCGCCTTTCGTGGAGAAACCGCGAGCCGGGTCGTCGAGCTGCATCGAAGAGATGCCGAGGTCCGCGAGGATGCAGTCCGCGCCCTTCATTCCGCGTTCCGCATTCCGCATTCCGCATTCCCCGAGCGCCTGCGGCAGTCCGGCGAAGTTGCTGCGAATCGCAGTGAACCCCTCCGGGCTGAAGCCCGCCTCACGCAAGCGCGCCTCGGTCTTCGGCAACTCCAGCGGGTCCGCATCCAAGCCGAGCAGGTGGCCGCCGGGCTGGAGTCGGGCGAGCAACTCGCACGCGTGGCCGCCGTAGCCGAGCGTGCAATCCGCCACCATCTCACCGGGCTTGGGCGCTAGCACCTCGAGAATCTCCGCGACCATGATGGGCCGGTGCGTGCCCGCCGGAGTCTTCCCCGACGCGATCACCTTCGCGACCGTCTCGGCGTAGCGCTGCGGGTCGCGCTCCTTGTATTTCTCCTCGAATGCGCGCGGGTTCTTGCCCGAGTAGCGCGGGCGGCGGCGGTGCGGAGTCGCGGGCGTCGAGCTGTCGGAGGATGGCAAAGATGAGTCGGTCACAGTGCCGGTGAGTGTGTTGGCAGTGCGGCCCTTGCGCAACGACCGCGCGGCGAACCCCGGCTCCCCCTACCGGGGAATCTCGTTCAACGTGTAGTGCAGCGTGTCATGCCGCAGCGCGTCGCCGCGGTGGCCCTTCAAGCCCAACGCGCGGAGCATGATGACGTGGCGGGGTTTCAGGCCTTCGAGCGTCAGGCGCACGGTGAGCTTGTCGGCGGCGACCTCGGCCTTCAGCACACGCAAGGGTGGGCCGGGGATTTTCTCGTCGCGGTCCTTCTCGGGCGCGTTGTGCTTGCCGTCGTAGGCGTAGGTGTATTGCGTCGCGTCCCAGTTCTCGGCGTCGCCGGCGAGCTTCGCGTCCACGGGCTGCGTGAACGCCAGCTCGAAGCCGTTCGTGCGCGCGGCCATAGTCTTGAACTCGAACGGCACGCGGCCGGTGAACTTCACGCGGTCCAGCGAGTGCGGCTGCGGTGCGATGCTCGTCCAGTGCCCGAAGCGCAGTCCGCCCACGTAGAGCCGCGAGTCCGGCCCGTAGGCGAGGCGGTTCACGCCGGACGCGAAGCCCTTCACGAACGGCAGCACCGCGCCCTGCCACTGGCCGTTCACCTTCTCCAGCGCCACGCGCACGACGCTCGCGTTCTGAAATTCGCCCACGAGCATCTGCCCGCCAAACGGCCCGAATCGGAAGTCACCGACGGTCGCGAGGCCGCTCGCGGAGCGCACCCACGCGTAGGGAAACCACACGGCGGGCGGCGTGAAGGCCGGGTCGCCGTCGAAGTGCGCGGGCGGCGACGGCGACGAACTGGGGTGGCCGTAGAAGTTCGTGAGCTGAAGATGGTTCAACTTGTTCGCCGCAATCCAGTGGCCCTGGTTGTCGGTCATGAAGAGGTCGCCACGAAATTCGCCGAAGCCATTGGGCACGCGCAGGCCGGACGCGAACGGGTCCGTGCGCCACACGTCCGTGAAGGGAATCGCGCCGGTGTTCGCCGGGTGCGGGGTAATCTTCAGGCACCAGCCCATCGCGGGGATTTCGCGCATCGCGCGGTGGCCGGTGATGAGCACGCCGAGGAGCCCGCTCTCGTCCACGAGCGGGCCGGTGGCGAAGGAATGGTAGTTGCCGGTGTAGCCCCACGCGTCGCTCACGCACTCGAAGACATCCGCCACGCCGTCGCCGTCCGCGTCGCGCAGACGCGTCAGCTCGCACTTCTGCATCACGTAGATGAAGCCATCCACCACGCGCAGACCGCCCGGCTCGTTGAGGCCGCGCGCGAACCGCCGCCACTTCGCGGCCTTCGCGTCGCCGGTCGCGCCCTCGACGATGAAGACCTCGCCCTGAAACGTCGCGATGGCGAGATTTCCGTCCGGCAGGAAGTCCATGCCGGCAACGGTCAACTTGATGTCCTTCGGCACGGGGAAATGCTCGACGGTGTAAAACTCATCGCCGCCGGGCTTGTCGGTGAAGTTCGTGTCGGGGAGAAAGACGGGCGCGGCAGTGAGTGCGTGTGGCGGACCGGAGACTGGCTTGAGTAGCCCGGCGAGTTGCTTCGCGAGCGCGGAGGCGGCATTCAAGTCCGCGACCACGGCGGAGGCGATTTCAAATGTCTGCGATTGCTCGCTCGGCGGAATCGCGACGCGCAACGTGACCTTGCGCCCGGCCACGACGTTAGTGACGAGCGCGGACCAAGGCCCCTTGCCATCGCGCTCGGCGTTGAGGATTTCCGTGACCGGCGTGCTGGTGACGAGCGGGAGAAAATTGCCGCCCGGCAGCCCGCGAAGCACCGCGACGAGCACGCCTGCCGGCGTGCGGATACCCTGCGCGCCAGCCACGCCGAAGATGTTCACCGGGTCGCCGGGTTCGTCGTGCGCGTTGAGCCGGACGCGGCGGGTGAGCGGGCCGAGTTCAAAGCGCCGGATGATGACATTCTGCCCGCCGACTTGCTCCAGTCTCGGCGACTCGATGACGGGAACATGCGAGTCGCCGGGCGGGTAAAGCTCATACACGAAGGAGTGCGCGCCGGCGACGGTGCTGTGGCCCTTAAAGCGCGTGAGCGGCCCGGTGGCGTCCGCTGCGACGGCGTCGAAGGTCCACGGGTTGCGGGCGAGGCTGCCCCAGAGCCGCGTGCCGGTGAAGTCGCACACGAAGCGCGTGGACGTGCCGTTGTAAGGCGGGCCGTAGAGGTTGAGCGAGTCGCCCTGCCAGACCGTGTGCGTGCGGAGGAGCTGGGCGTCGAAGGCGAGGTGAAGGTTCGTCGCCAGCGGCACCACGATGCTGCGGCCCGACTGTGCCATCGGCGCGCGCCGGAACGGGAGGTCGGCGGGATCGTGAACGGCGGGGACGGGAGCGGGCTTTGTGGGAGGTGCGGGAGCTTGTGCCATTGCCGCAAGCCCGAGCACGATCAAGCTACCCATGCACGCGAACGCCCGGAGGCCGACGGTGAGGTAGGGCGCGTCTGTCCTCAGCGCGCCGCTTGGGCATCCGCACGATTCAGCGGCGCGCTGGGGACAGACGCGCCCTACCAGATGCGGCTTATCGGAGCCACCAAGGTGAAGCACGCTGACGATGTTCAATGGGAGCTGCACGAAGGCAGCGTATCGCAGCCCGTCCCGGCGGCGAGCGGGAAGTGTGCGACTTGGACTGCACCGGCTCGCACGGACGCTCGCCCCACCACGGTGGGTTTGCTACACATTCGCCCCGTCGTGAACAAACGCGCTCTTGGCATCGCCGTCGCCATCCTGCTCTTCACCGGGCTGGTGACGTTGCAGGTGGTGCAGACGGCCGGGCCGCGTGCGTCGCAGGTCGCCACGCTGCCGGACGGCTCGACGCTGCGGCTCGAACAGGTGAGCTACGGTCTGAATCATTATCGTCCCGGCGCGTGGTGGCATTCGCTGGCGCGACGGCTGCCGTTGGCGTGGCAATCGCGGCTGAAGGTGGACACCGGCGCATCAATGACCACGAGCGAGCCGTCGCTGGGTGTCTGGCTTGCGTGGGAGAAGGCCGGCTCCAGCGGGAGCGGATGGTGGGACTTCGGGCTGGTGGACGAGCACGGCGCGGAAGTCCCGGCCAGCAGTCGCAGCACCCGCACAGGCCAGCCCGACGCGCTGGGCTATGCCTTCACCGCGTTTCCCCGCCGCGGGCGCACGATGACGCTGCGGCTCTAGAAGCGGAAATCGGGCGGCGAACGGGAGCTGGCGGCGGCGTTCGAGTTCGCCAACCCAGTGCGCGGCAAGTTCCCCGAGTGGCGTCCCCAGCCGAGGCCAGAGGTCGTCAAGCAAGGCGACTTGGAAATCTCCTTCAAGCGGTTGCTGGTCGGAGTGAACCACGACAGCAAGCCTGTCGCCCCGCGACCGGGTGAGGAGACTTGGGCGCTGGCGGAATTCGACGTGAAGGCGAACGGAGTGCCGAGCGACGTGTGGTTCCCCGACGGCATCGAGTTAGCGGACGCGACGGGGAACAAGGTCCGCCAAAACTCGTGGTCCAGCGGCGTGCGAGGTGGCGCGGCCCACCTGCGTTGGCAGCCGTATCTCTGGCCCAGCGAGGCGGCGTGGAAGATCCGCGTCGAGTTCATGCGCAACCATGAGCAGGCGGTGTTCAGCACGAACGAGCTGGTCGTCGTGACCGGGCTGAAGTTGCCGACGGTGGATGATGTCACGGAGTTGAATCTATCCACCAACCGGCGCGTCCACGCCGGCCGGTGGCGTGCTGGGCTTGTCGAGCGGCAAGGGGAAGCTTGGCACGCGGCATTCCAGCATGAGCAGCACTGGCGTTCGCATCGAGGTGGACGTGTCACCTGAGCTGGGCACGGACAAGCGGTTGACGGTGTCGAGCGTGCGCGACGATCAGGGCCGGAAGGTGGACAGCCATGGCTTTGGGCGCGGTGGCGGCTCCTATTCGCTCGGCTTCGAGCCGAAGCCGGACGCGAAAGCCCTCGACTTCACCCTGGTCGTGCAGGAGGTGGTGACAGCGGAGTTCCTCGTGAAGCCGGAGCTGTTCACCCCGACCAAGGCCGCGAGCGGGAAGTAAGCGGCGCAGCATGAGAGCGTGCCGGCTGAAATCGGATTGACTCGCGCGGGGTGGACACCCGGAATGACGCCATGTTGAAACCAGTCCGCCCGCGTGCCACGTCGCCCAAGTCTGGCGGGCGTTTCGCCATCGTCGCCTCGCAATACAACGCGCGCTACGTGGACGGCATGCTGCGCGCCGCGCGGACCGAGTTGAAGCGCGCGGGAGCGGACGAAGTGCGCGTGGTGCGTGTGCCGGGGGCGTTCGAGGTGCCGGTCGTGGCGGGCGCGCTGGCGCGGCAATATCCGGCATGGGACGCGGTGATCTGCCTCGGCGTCATTCTGCAAGGCGAGACCTCACACGCGGAGCATGTCGGCGAGGCGGTGACGGCATCGCTGGCGCAAATCGCCGTAAGCTCGGGCGTGCCGATGATTCACGAGGTGCTCGTCTTCACCAGTGAGGAGCAGGCGCGCGTGCGCTGCCTGGGCCGCGAGTTCAACCGTGGCGCGGAGGCGGCGCAGACTGCGTTGAAGATGGCAGCGGTGATGAGGGAACTCGCGCCAGCGGACGGCATTCCCTTCTGACCCTGCGCCGAACATGACTGCGAAGCCCACCGACCCCACCGCGCCGCGCATCCTCATCGTGGACGATGACGCGGGCCAGCGCAGCCTGTTGCAGACCTTCCTTGAGCGAAACGGCCACCGTCCGCTCGTCGCGGATTCCGGCGAGGCCGCGCTCAAGCTCCTCGCCACCGCGCCGGTGAGCATGATGATTTCCGATGTGCGGATGCCCGGCATGACCGGACTCGAAACGCTTCGCCGCGCGCGCCAGCTTCACGCCAAGCTGCCTGTGCTGCTCGTCACCGCCTACGCCGACATCCGCGAGGCCGTCGGCGCGATGCGCGATGGCGCGGTGAACTATCTCTCCAAGCCCATTGATCTCGATGAGCTGCTGCGCATCGTCCAGCAGATCACCGGCAAGCACGCGGACGTCGCCGCGCAGAACGCCGAGCCGCCGTTGCCCGCAAACGTCGTCGCCGTCAGCCCGCTCATGCGCGCGGTGTTCTACGACGCCGCGCTGATTGCGCCCTCCGAGAGCCGCGTGCTCATCACCGGCGAGAGCGGCGCGGGCAAGGAAGTTTTGGCCGACGCGCTGCATGGCTGGAGCCCGCGCGCCAAGGGGCCGCTGGTGAAGGTGAATTGCGCGGCGATCCCGGAGACGTTGCTGGAGAGCGAATTGTTCGGGCACGAGAAAGGTGCCTTCACCGGGGCGGTGGCGCAGCGGATCGGGCGGTTTGAGCAGGCCACGAACGG